>JAEEGJ010013611.1_pt1 | contig 19628 bp, 8 predicted proteins | sample 8958761 | NCBI WGS metagenome assembly JAEEGJ01 (sample SAMN16246546, study PRJNA631951) | gut metagenome | biome: gut microbiome; feature: rumen; material: RS-attached | host: Bos | place: Iran: Karaj | collected 2018-10 | reverse complement strand
AGGTAGCGATCCAGCAAAACGTAAGAAACACGACCGAAGTAAGAGATACCACGGCTCTCGAGGTTCAGACCACCGCCTGCATTACGCTTAGAAGGCTGATTGGTGAGGCTCAGGTCACGGTTGTCCTTAGACTCATAACCTACAGATGAACCGTTCGAATACTGACCATACCAACGAGAAACTTCATTACCCAACATGAGGGTCACGTCGTGGATGTCGTTGCTCCAGTTATAAGTCAGCGTGTTCTGGATATCCAGAGTCTGGTTGTCGCTGTTGCCGAGGTCGAAACGATAATCGTTGTTTTCAGAAGGGTTGTAGTAGGCATCGCCATTTCCCTGTGTCACGTCAATGCGCTGACCATTGATATAGTTCACGCGTGTGATACCACCATAGAAATTCTCATTCGAATTGGATTTGTAGTCATAAGAAACCAATGTTTTCCAAGAGAGACCCTTCACCGGAGTGATGGTCATGTAGGCAGTAGCAAGCGTACGGTTGCTGCGGTTGCGGCCGTTCAGCTCCATCTGCTTGGCATACATGTTACCAAGGGTAGTTCCCCAGAAACCATCGTTGAAGTTCTTACCGCCAGTCACGTCACCATAGGTTCCGTCGGGGTTGACAATGTTCGGAGAAACGTATGTGCCGGCAGGAATGCCTTGGTCTTTATAAGTAACGGTACCGCTGGTGATGAAGTCCATAGAAGGACATGCGAAAGCGTAGTCACGCAGAGAAGACAGGTTACCGAAGTTACCTACAGAGACGTTTGAACCATGACTGTCCGTGTGAGTCCAAGATACATCAGCACCGAATGAGAGGTATTTGTTCACATCTGTCTTCACGTTTGCGCGTGCGGTGATGCGCTGATATTCCGTATTAACAACAACACCTTTATTGCGCAGGAAACCTACAGATGCATTGTACTGTGTCTTATCGGTACCGCCAGAGGTAGAAACGCTGTAGTTCTGACGCAAAGCGGTGCGGGTCATCTCATCCTGCCAGTCAACATACTTACGCTTGCCATCGTATTCTGCTGTCCAGACGGGGTTCCACATCAGAACCTCACCTGTTTTGGGATCAACCTGACCGTCGTTGATACGAGCCTGACGCAGGTTAGCTGCATACTGGTCGCCGCTGCAGACATCGAGCGTAGAGCCCAGTGTCTGAAGACCGAAGTCGGCTGTAATATTAATGTTAGAGTGGCCCTTAGTACCGTGCTTGGTGGTGATCATGATCACACCGTTAGCACCTGCAGAACCGTAGATGGCTGTTGCAGAGGCATCCTTCAGCACGTCGATTGACTCGATATCGCTGGGGTTCACGAAGTCGGCATTGGTACCAACCTGAACACCGTCAACAACATAGAGGGGGTTAGCGTTACCGTTAATGGTGGCGACACCACGGATACGAACCTGTGCCCTGGCGTCAGGAGAACCGTCCTGCATGGTAACGATCACACCAGGAGCTGCACCCTGCAGACCCTGTGAGATGTTCACAGGAGAACGCTTCAGCATTTCCTCTGTGTTGACAGACACCACAGAACCGGTGATGTCACTCTTCTTCATGGTACCGTAACCTACGACCACCACGTTGTCCAGCATCTGAGCATCCTCTCTCAGCACAACATCGATGTTGCTGCCAGTAACTTTCACTTTCTGGGGAACATAGCCCACATACGAAATATTCAAGGTCTCGCCAGTGGCGGCCTGAATACTGAAGCTACCATTGAAGTCGGTAATGGCACCCACATTGGAACCCTGTACTTTCACAGTGGCACCGATGATCGGCTCACCAGCTTCATCATTCACCGTTCCCTTAACGACGCTCTGATCCATAGCTCCCAAGGGTAACAAACAGAGCAGGAACAGAAACACTAAAGGCTTTTCTAGTGATTTAAAATTCCACATACTTTTAATTAATTAGTTAGAAAAAAATGTTAAATTGTAACTATTTGGTCGATTTTATTTCATACTTGCACGTTAATAAGTAACTTTAGGCCGTGAAAATGTAAATATGTAGAATTACTACATTCCAGAACGGCTCTTAATATTAATAATGTACGCATGTGTAGCGTACATCTCTATATTGTATAGAGAACGGAATGGAATAATGGTAATCTAAAACGTCATGAACATGGAACAGCATGTAAACACATTATTAACGGTCTATGATGAAGACTTGAATCGTCTTCGCAACCGCATTGGGAAGGATCGCTCGGAGAATACCTTCAGAGCCATGAAGATGGGGAGGGAGTATGTTGCCCACTTCCTCAAAGAGAGATATGGCCTTGACGATATCGCGATGGAGCGTCTTAGTCCGCAGTTTATACAGGAGTTCAGCATTTACCTGAGTGCCGAGAAGGGATTGAGAGGGGGAAGCGTCTGGCTGGCCTCCCAGCAACTGAAAGGCGTTGTGACCAGAGCCTGTTGGCGGGGTGTCATCACATGGAATCCCTTTGCAGGTTTCCATATCGCCAAGAACATCCGCCCAAGGGAATATCTGACGGAAGAGGAACTTGAACGGCTCATGACCCACCGTTTTGAGAAGCCACAGCTCAGCTTCGCCCGCGATGTATTCGTGTTCGCAGCTTTTACTGGGCTGTCATTTATCGACCTGAAGGAATTGCGTTCTTCGGATATCAAGGAGATTAACGGTTCCATCTGGATTGTCTCACAACGGCATAAGACGAAGGTGGCTTATCAGGTGAGGCTCCTGGACATCCCCCTTCGGATTCTGCATCGCTACCAACAGCCTGGGGAGGAGAAAGTGTTCGCCTCAATGGAATACCGGATGATGGCCAAGCGCATTCTGAAGATTATGGAGGAGATCGGGGTGAAAAAACATATCACGATGCATTGCGCCCGTCATAGCTTCGCCGTTTTGGCACTCACCAAGGGGATGCCTATCGAGAGTGTGAGCCGGATTTTGGGACACACGAACATCACGACCACGCAGATTTATGCCAAGATCACTATGCAGAAATTGAATGCAGATATGGATGAATTAGAAAAGAAATTGTCTGATTTAAACGGGTGCATATGACAAATCTTGTCATTTGTTACGTTACATTTGCAAAAATGTTACATTTCCTAACGTTTTTGTTTCAAAAAACAATGCGCGTATAATAAATTTATAATACCTTTGCCCCGAAATTGCGAGTACAAAGCCGAAACTGTTCGACCTACTTAACGTACAAGTATGAATTTTAGTGAATCAAATAGTATTAATTAACATTTTCTAACTAAGTAATTAAAAGTATGTGGAATTTTAAATCACTAGAAAAGCCTTTAGTGTTTCTGTTCCTGCTCTGTTTGTTCCCTCTGGGAGCTATGGCTCAGAGCGTCGTTAAGGGAACGGTGAATGATGAAGCTGGTGAACCCATCATCGGTGCCACTGTGAAAGTGCAGGGAACCAATGCTGGTGCTATTACCGACTTCAACGGTAACTTCAGCGTTCAGGCTGCCAGCAATGCAACCCTGAATGTATCGTACGTGGGTTATGTTCCCCAGACCGTTAATGTGAACGGCCGCAGCAACATCACGGTTGTCCTGAAAGAGGATGCCCAGGTGCTGAATGATGTGGTGGTCATCGGTTACGGTACGATGAAGAAGAGCGACCTCTCTGGATCTGTTGCCACGATCAACAAAGAGCAGATGGAGCGCAAGGTTCCCGTAAACGTTGCCCAGGCCCTCCAGGGTGCAGCAGCCGGTGTGATGGTTACCAATCAGGACGGTGCCCCTGGCACGAAGTCAGCCATCCGTATCCGTGGTATCGGAACCATCAACGGTGATGCTTCTCCTCTTTATGTGGTTGACGGTGTACAGGTTGGTACCAATGCCGACTTCGTTAATCCCGCCGACATTGAGAGCATCGAGGTGTTGAAGGACGCTTCTGCAACCGCTATCTACGGTTCTGCCGGTGCTAACGGTGTCATCATGATCACCACCAAGCACGGTCAGAAGGGAAAGATGAACGTTACCATCACCGGTGACTGGGGTCTCCAGACACTTCCCTACAAGCTCGAGACACTGAAGGGTGATGACTATGCCCGTTCTATCCGCGAGTCAAAGGCCAACGACGGCCAGACACTGAACAACCAGATCTGGGCAGAGGCTTACGACGGCAAGCGCAACTATATTGACTGGCAGGATCAGATGTACCAGACTGGTCTCAAGCAGCAGTATGGTATTTCTGCAACTGGCGGTACCGAAAAGACGCAGTACAACTTCTCTATCGGTTACCTGAAGAACAAGGGTATCATTGTCAATACCAACTATGATCGTCTGACGGCACGCGCAGGCGTTAAGTCCAAGGTGAACGATTACATTGAGTTCGGTGGTGACATCAACTATATGTATTCAAGAATAAAGGGTAACAACATCGGTCTTGGTAACAACCAGAACCTTTCTTCTCAGCGTGATATCGCCCAGATGGCACCGTCACTCGACTACATCGACGATGTAACTGGCGAGCATGTACTTGTGAATGTTGTCAATGCTGACGGCACATACGGTGCAAGTAAGGCTCCGACGCCCGACGGTTGGGAAGGTATGACCGCTGGTGCTCAGAACCCCTACGCTACTCAGATGGAGATTGGTCGTGAAACCCGTAATTCACGTGTATCTATCAACCCATATATTGATATCACACTTCTCAATCTTAAGGAGCATAAGTTGAACATCCACTCTATCGCTAACTGGACTCAGACCAACTCTGATAACGACGAGTTCTCCGGTATGTATAAGCGTTACAACGTGGTCGGTGGTGTTCTGTCGCCAGTAAACTATGAGGGCCGCGACAAGGAATACTACAACTTCGGCCTCGGCCAGAGCAAGGGTCTTACTAAGGGTATTGAAACCTATCTGACTTACACTTGGGATACTGATTTCAACACTCTGACCCTGATGGCTGGTAACTCTGTCAGCGAGTATGAAGGTTCTTGGGTAAGTGGAAGTGGACATACATTCCTCTCAGCCGACAACCGTCTGATATCTCTTGCTGAGACCATTAACCCGAGCAATGGTGGACTCAACGCTAAAGTTCGTACGATTTCCTACTATGGACGTGTAATTTACAGCCTCTTCAACCGTTATATCCTGACAGGTACCATCCGTCGTGACGGTTCTTCTAACTTCTCAGAAGGTAACCGTTGGGGTACTTTCCCATCTGCAGCCCTTGCATGGCGCATCAAGGAAGAGTCGTTCCTGAAGGATGTACAGGCTATCAGCAACGCCAAGGTCCGTATCGGTTGGGGTCAGACAGGTAACGCCGGTGGTATCGCAGGCCGCTCTACTTATGCCCTTTCTTCTGTAAACACCAAGTATCAGTTCTATAAGGAAGGTGCTGGTGGTGGTTCTACTGGTGCATTCGACCGTGTTCAGGGCTTCTATGCACCGCTGGTGGATACCAATCTGAAGTGGGAGACCAACGAACAGCTGAACTTCGGTCTTGACCTCGGTTTCCTGAACGGCGATCTGAATGTTACTTTGGATTACTTCATCCGTAAGACCAAGGACCTGCTCATCGAGCGTCAGATTCGTCCGTCAGCTGGTAATACATCTATCTATACCAACTTCGGTCAGATTGATAACAAGGGCTTCGAGTTCTCTATTAACTATAACAAGCAGCTGAACAAGGATTGGGGTATCAACATTGCCTTCAACGGTTCTACACTGAAGAATGAGATTAAGAAGATGGGTGTTGACTATACCTCTACATGTGGCGGTAGCAACAGCACCTATTCAGCTGACGATATTGATGGCTCAAACATCGGAGCTGTCAATGGTACCGGTTTCGTATGGGACAACCACTCTATCTGCCGTGAGGGCGAGGCTGTAGGTTCATACTATGGCTACAAGGTGGCTGGCATCATCAACTCTGAAGAGGACCTGGCCAAGGCAAAGGCACAGGGACAGAATGCTAAAATGGGTGATTTCCTCTTCGTGGATACCGATAACAACGGCACGCTGGATGACAGCGACCGCCAGATCCTCGGCAACGGTCTGCCTTCAATGAACTTCGGTCTGAATGTGAGCGCAAGCTACAAGGACTGGGACTTCAGTATCTATACCTATGGTGTTCTCGGCATGGACATTCTTTCATACTCTAAGATGCGTATGAGCATCATGAATCCTTCTGATGACTCATGGACGCCTGCCCTGCTCAAGGATAGTTATAACGATATGTGGAGCACAAACAACACGGGTGCCCCACTGCCTCGTCTGACTCGTCTCGACGACAACAAGAACAGCCGTATCAGTGACGCCTGGATTGAGAATGGCAATTTCCTGAAGATCAGCAATATCCAGGTTGGCTACAACATTCCGAAGCCCCTGCTCAGTACTATCGGTATTACTGCAGCACGTGCATATTTTGCAATCCAGAACCTCTGCACGATTTCTCCGTACACCAAGTATGGTGATCCTGAAATCGGTCAGGGTAGCGTCATCTACTCCGGTCTTGATACTGGTCGTTATGCTACTCCTCGCACATTCCAGTTTGGTCTTAACATCACCTTCTAATTACATTAAAAGAAAACTATTATGAAAAAGTTAATTAAATATTTTGCATTGGCAGGTCTGGGAATCGTTGCGCTGTCTTCATGTAACAATGAGGAATTCCTTGACGTACCACAATATGATATATTGGACATTGAATCCCAGTTTGCGGGTGATGACAATGCCCGTCTTGGTCTGAATGGCATCTATGCCTATAACAATGTAAGTACTCAGGATAACAGCTGGGGTTACAAGCCGAATCTGTTTACTGGTAGCCACCCGACGATGGATACCCAGTGTACGGGTTGGGATGTGAAGTTCCTCAACCAGACCTGGGATGCCAACGTCGGTGAACTTGGTGAAGGCTGGGCTCATGCCTACGCAGCCATCTGCCGTGCCAACCTCTATCTGGCTGGTCTGGAGGAGGCTACAGATATCAGTGCTGAAGCAAAGAAACTGTGTGAAGGTGAGGCCCGCGCACTCCGTGGCTATTTCTACTCGTGGCTGGCCACCACCTTCGGCCGTGTGCCTATGCTCGCTACCGGTGAGGACTTCAGCAACACGCCTAACAAGGCTGCCGCTGATACCTACGAGGAGATGTGGGACTTCATTATCGAGGATTTCACTAAGGCTGCCGAACTGCTTGACTGGAAACCTTTCAATGGCCAGTATGGCCGTTGCACCAAGGGTATGGCCAAGGCTTACCTGGCTGACGCTTACATGTGGAAGGCATACCGTTGTCCTGAAACAGCCAGTGACTGCTATGCCAAAGCAAAAACTGAGTTGAAGAGCATCATCGACAGTGGTACTTATAAACTTTCTACCAACTTCGCCACCAACTGGGATCCTGCAGGATTCTGGAACGAGGAGTGCATCTGGGCCATGTGCTCTGACGAAGGTAACGAATGGAGCAGCTGGGGCGGCGATCGTACCATCACCTTCTGTAATCCTAACATGCTCAAGTGGTTCACCGCTTGTCCTGAGAACGGTGGTTGGGGTGCTGAGTACCTCTCTTGGGAGTGGTATTCCTGCTATGAGCCGGGTGACACCCGCCGTGACGCATCCTGCGCAACTGGCGCTGTGCCCGTTGATCAGATGGAAAAGTATGGCATTGAGCCGTCAAAGGTCGTATGGGGATTCAATCCTTATCTGAAGGACTCTCTCGGAACGAAGAACGATGCCGGTCAGGTTGTCAAGCCTTTCATCAATGCTGAAGGTGTGCTGGCTGGTACTAAGACGATGCAGTTCCACTTCACCAACGGTGAGTTCGCACCTGCTATCTGGACCACCAAGATCTGGCGTAATGCATTTGCAGACGGTAACTCATGGGGCACGCAGATGTGGTCGCCGACCATTATCTACGGCAAGCGCTATGCCAACGTGCTGCTCGACTATGCTGAGTGCTGCTTCCGTACAGGTGACGAGGCTACGGGCTGGGCACAGCTTGACATCCTCCGTAACCGTGCTTGGGGTAACTTGACCGTTGGTCAGGACTACAGCAAGTACTTTGCCCACTTCAACAATGTATATTCCGGTAATGGCAAGAGTTCTGTCATGACAGAATATCCTGTTGGTGTGCTGAAGGAGCCTGTCACCGTTCCTTCTGCAAAGGAATACTACACCGCACTTCATGATAAGGCTAATCGTGTAGGCTATAAACATACATCTGAGATTTGGAAAGTTGCTGTCAACGAGGAGCGCCGTAAGGAGTTCAACTCTGAGTGGTGCCTCTGCCCGGATATGATCAAGTCTGGTTACATCAAGGATCACATTGACTATAACTATCCGAAGGATGATGGAGGTTCAGACTATGCAAACTATCCTTGGTCAAAGCGTGAGTTCGATTTCGACATCAATAAGATGGACATGCCTATCCCGGCTGATGAGATTATGAAGAATACTCTGCTCAAACAGAATCCTGGATACGCTTCAGCAGAATAGAAATTAGTACTCAAATTACATTGTTTTGATATTCCCAAAGTGCTGTGTCGTAAGACGCAGCACTTTTTTTGTTAAAACAGATGGCGTTTCGAGAATTCTTCGTAACTTTGCAGCATCTAAGTGAAAACAATGAACGCGAAGATCATTATAGGAACGTATTGGCGGTGGATGCTGACAACAGTGTTTGCTGTTGCGGTGTTCTGTTTTTGGATGTTTGAACTGCCCTTTCTCATGGCAGCCAGGGAACAGGTGCAATTGTTTCTTTGGAATAGCGATTATCTGATGGAAAGGTTGGCTGTGCCTGGTGGATTGGCACAGTATTTGGGTGAGTTTATTGTGCAGTTTTTCGTGAAGAATGTTTATGGTGCGCTTTGGTATGCCGTGCTTTTTGTGGCTGTACAATTGCTGACATGGCAGCTCATGAGAAGCAAACAGAGGATGGCAAAAAGCAGTTGGATTTATCTGTTGAGCTTTATTCCCTCAGTCATCCTCTGGTATCTGGCTTGTAATCCAAAAATCCCAATAACACCAATCGTTGCTGTATTGCTGACGTTGGTATTGATGAATTTGTTGCCAAAGCATCAGAAAGCCTGTCGGATTGCGGCTTTTGCATTGATTCCCATAGGCTATTGGCTGTTAGGTCCGGCTATGGTTCTAATGGCGTTGTATCTTCTGTTTACGCGTGGTTCAAATGTGATGCTCAGGATTGCCCCTCTGATCCTTTTGGTATTCTGTGTTGTTGGTAGTTCTTGGCTTACACCCTATCCGTTAAAACAAATAGCCCGTGGTGTCGATTACTATTGGGAGAAAGAGACTATGGGCACTTTCGAAGAGATGGAATACGATATGCTGATGCGCCAGCAACGTTGGGACGAGATGATTGAGAAGTATCATCAGAAAGGCTCGGAATCATTATCCGTCAATAATGCGGTGCTCATCGTCATGTGGCAGCAGAAGCGTATCGACCAGCAAGAGGTTATGCGGCGTATCAATTTAGACCAACGTGCGCTGAAGAACATCCCTTCGGCTTTTCTTATGAGCGAGGTCTGTATGCCTTTAGGCATGACGAACATGTCGCAGCGTGCCGCCTTTGAGGCCATGGAGGCCATACCTAATTATAATAAGAGTGCAAGAGCCTTGCAGCAATTAGTGCAGACAAACATGATTACCGGCAATCCCAAGGTCGCTCTGAAATATCTTTCGCTTTTAGAACAGACAACTTTCTATCGCGGCTGGGCCAGGAAGATGAAGAATATGGTAAAACAACCCGAATTGATGAAGCAACATCCGCATTTCCATCAATTGAAAGAGATATATGATCATGGTGAGGATATGCTATTTTATTAATAAGGTGTCGGGCGTTAGGTGTTGGTTGCTGTTTGCATGCCTGTGTATAGCGGCATGCAGTAAGAAACCGACGAATGTGAGCAAGGTGGAGGCCTTGCCCGAGATATACCCGGATTACACAGGCGTGACGATTCCCGTGGGGCTGGCACCGCTGGACTTCGCGATGGCAGACGAAGACTTTACCACCATCGATGTAGAGGTGAAAGGCTCGAAAGCCGGCCATCTGCATGCTAATGGTGCGTATGCTGATTTTGATATCGATGCGTGGCATCAGTTGTTGGAACAGAATAAGGGTGGTGTCCTGACTTTCACCGTTTGTGCTGAAAAGAACGGACAATGGTTGCAATATCGCGACTTTATCGTTCAAGTAAGTGCTGATGCGTTGGAGGAATGGGGCGTTACTTATCGTCGCATACCACCTAGCTATGAATTGTATAGTCAGATGGGTCTCTATCAGCGCAATCTGGGCACTTTCGAGGAAACGGAACTGATTCAGAATACCCGTGTGGATGGTAATTGCGTGAATTGTCATACCACCAATCGCACGAATCCGGACCAGTATGTGTTCCATGTGCGTGGGGAACACGGGGCAACGGTGATTTCCGGTGAAATACTGATGGCAAAGAACGACACCCTAGGAGGCTCGATGGTTTATCCCTATTGGCATCCGGGAGGGCGCTATTGCGCTTTCTCCACCAACAAGACCTCGCAGATGTTCCATTCGAACATGAAAAACAAGCGTATTGAGGTCTACGACTCGTCATCAGACGTGTTTGTCTATGACACTCAGACGCACACTATCCTCCGTGATACACTTGTCATGAAAGTTTTTTGGGCTGAGAATACACCTGCCTTTTCGCCAGATGGCAAATGGCTCTATTTCACCACCGCCAAACGGCAGGTCTACCCTACGGACTATGACAAAGAGATGTACAGCCTCTGTCGCGTGAGTTTCAACGAACAGACGGGCAGATTAGGGGAGCAGGTAGATACCTTGGTTAATACCTTGGAAACGGGCAAGAGCGTTAGCTGGCCACGTCCTTCCTACGATGGGCGCTATGTAATGTATACCCAGACGGATTATGGCTATTTTTCTATCTGGCATCCTGAGGCAGATCTGTGGCTTCTCGATCTGGAGACCGGTGAAACACGGTCGATTGATGAAGTGAACAGTGCCCTTTCGGACAGTTTCCATAACTGGAATACGAATAGCAGTTGGTTCCTCTTTACTAGTCGTAGCGAGGACGGGCTGTATACCCGTCTTTACTTCTCACACTTCGATAAACAGACGGGTAAGGCTACTAAGCCCTTCCTTTTGCCACAACGGAATCCTCGTCATTATTATCAGCAGTCAATGTATTCTTATAATACCCCGGATTTTGCCTTCCGGCCCCTTGATGCCCATCCCCGGGAGACGGCAACTGGCTTGTTAGGTAAGAACCGTGTTGCCACGCAGACTAAGGATCCTAAAGGCAATTAGGATTGGAAATCAATCTGATGTTACATCTTCAAAAGAATATGAGACATATACCAATACACATGTCTCATATTTTTTCTACCTTTGCAGCGGAATCAATTAAAAACTAAATAAATGAATCATCGCTTATTATCAATTGTTTTGTTGTTCTGTGCCGGCCAGTTCGTGTCGGCACAGACGTTTCCTTACCAGAATCCTAATCTGAGTGCTAAGGAACGTGCCAAGGATTTGTGTAGCAGACTGACCCTTGAGGAGAAGGCCAAGCTGATGTTGGATGAGAGTCCTGCCATCCCCCGTTTGGGCATCAAGAAGTTCTTCTGGTGGAGTGAGGCCCTGCATGGCGCTGCCAACATGGGCAATGTCACCGTGTTCCCAGAGCCGATAGCAATGGCTTCGTCGTTTAATCCTGATTTGTTGTATAAGGTGTTCGATGCTGCCAGTACGGAGTTCCGTGCCCAGTATAACGAGCGAATGTATCGTGGCTCAGGCGAGGATGAGAAGTTCCACAGCCTTTCAGTCTGGACACCGAATGTGAATATCTTCCGCGATCCGCGATGGGGCAGGGGACAGGAGACCTATGGTGAGGATCCCTATCTGACCTCAGTGATGGGCACCCAGGTGGTGAAGGGTCTGCAGGGACCTGAGGATGCGAAGTATCGTAAGCTCTGGGCCTGTGCCAAGCACTATGCCGTTCATAGCGGTCCTGAGTATACGCGTCACAGCGCCAACCTCACCAATGTGGCACCACGTGATATGTGGGAGACCTATATGCCAGCCTTCAAGACGTTGGTACAGGATGCGAAGGTGCGTGAGGTGATGTGTGCCTATCAGCGTCTGGACGATGATCCCTGCTGTGGTTCGCAGCGTCTGTTGCAGACCATCCTCCGCGATGAGTGGGGCTTTGAGTACCTCGTTGTAAGCGACTGTGGTGCCGTGTCCGATTTTTATGAGTCGCATAAGTCTTCTTCCAGTCCTGTGCATGCCTCTGCCAAAGCCACGATAGCCGGAACGGATGTGGAGTGCGGCTATGGCTATGCCTATCGTAGCATCCCTGAGGCCGTGAAACGTGGTTTTATCACAGAAGCCGAGGTCGATAAGCATGTGATCCGTCTGCTCGAGGGCCGTTTCGACCTGGGAGAGATGGATGATCCCTCGCTGGTGGAATGGTCGAAGATTCCGTATTCTATCTTGGACTCCAAGCAGCATCGTCAGATTGCCCTCGATATGGCCCGCCAGACGATTGTGCTGTTGCAGAACAAGGGCAATATCCTGCCCCTGCAGAAGAATAAGGAGAAGATTGCCGTGATTGGTCCGAATGCCGACAACGAACCCTTGATGTGGGGTAACTATAACGGTACACCGAATCATACCATTACGATCCTCGACGGTATCAAGGCCAAACAGAAGAAACTCTTCTACCATGCTGGTTGTGACCTGACTTACGACAAAGTGATGGAGAGCCTGATGGCTTCGCAGTGCAGTTTCGAGGGTAAGAAGGGTATGAAGGGTACGTTCTGGAACAACCGTCGTATGGAGGGTAAGCCCGTGACGACTCAATACTATACCCAGCCTATCGCCGTCACTACCTTTGGTATGCATAACTTCGCCCCTGGTGTCCAGCTTGAGGACTTCTCAGCCAAGTATGAGACTGTCTTTACGCCTAAGGAGTCAGGCGAGTATGTCGTGAATGTGGATGGTTGCGGACAGTTCGAACTTTATATCGACGGTGATCGTAAGTTCCGTCATCGCATTTGGCGCACCACGCCTAACCGTGTGGCCATTCAGGCAGAAAAGGGTAAGAGTTATAACATCGAGGTACGTTTCTCGCATGTTCATACCTACAACGCCAATCTGAAAATCAATGTCGCTAAGGAACTGCCCATCGATTATCAGCAGATTATCAGTCAGCTGAAGGGCATCGATAAGGTGATCTTCGTGGGTGGTATCTCTTCTGCTCTCGAGGGTGAGGAGATGCCTGTGGATATCGACGGTTTCAAGGGTGGCGACCGTACCCATATCGAACTGCCCAAGGTGCAGCGTGATTTCCTCAAGGCACTGAAGGACGCAGGCAAGAAGGTGATCTTCGTGAACTGTTCTGGTTCTGCCATTGCGCTGTTGCCTGAGACAGAGACCTGCGAGGCTATTGTTCAGGCGTGGTATCCTGGCCAGGAGGGTGGAACAGCTGTGGCTGATGTGCTCTTTGGCGATTATAACCCCTGTGGCAAACTGCCTGTGACGTTCTATAAGAGCAGCAGCCAACTGCCTGACTATGAGGACTATTCCATGAAGGGCCGTACCTATCGTTATTTCAACGACGCTTTATTCCCCTTCGGCTATGGCTTGTCATACACACAGTTTGAGGTAGGCGATCCCACTTTAATTGAGACATCCGTTCAGAATCCTGGATTCAATATTACTGTTCCCGTCAAGAACATCGGTCAGTGTGATGGTACGGAGATTCTCCAGCTTTATATCCGCAATTTGCAGGATCCTGATGGACCGTTAAAGAGCCTTCGTGCTTTCAAGCGTGTGGATGTGAAGGCAGGACAGACGGTCAATGCCAGATTGACGTTTGATAGTAAAGCCTTTGAATTCTGGGATCCGGAGACCAACACCATGCGTGTGAAAAATGGTAATTACGAGATTCTCATTGGCAACAGTTCGTTGGACAAGGATCTGAAGAAAAAAATCATGGAAGTCAATTTGTAACAATATAATCAAAACAACATGAAAAAAGTAATCGAATCCCTGCTGTTGGCAGCTTTGCTTTTGGCACTGCCCAGCGATGTTATGGCCCAAAAGAAGGCCGCTAAGAAAGCAACTAAGAAAGCCGCCACTGAACAAGTGCAGCCTGCTGATCCAAACTTCTACATCTTCCTTTGTTTCGGACAGTCGAACATGGAAGGCAATGCCCGTCCTGAGGCTGTGGACCTGCAGAGTCCTGGTCCCCGCTTCCTGTTGATGCCAGCTGTGGATTTCCCTGCAGCCAATGGTCGTCCGGAACGTAAGATGGGTGAGTGGTGTGAGGCTTCGGCTCCTCTCTGTCGTGCGAATACTGGTCTGACACCAGCCGACTGGTTTGGTCGTACGTTGGTAGCCTCTCTGCCTGAGAATATCAAGATCGGTGTCATCCACGTGGCTATCGGTGGTATCGATATCAAGGGTTTCCTGCCTGACAGTATCTCCGATTATGTGAATAAGAAGGCACCGGGTTGGATGAAGGGTATGTTGGCTGCTTACGACAACAACCCCTACGAGCGTCTGGTCACACTGGCCAAGAAGGCTCAGAAGGACGGTGTCATCAAGGGAATCCTGATGCACCAGGGTGAGACGAACACAGGCGATCCCAAGTGGGCTGGTATGGTGAAGCAGGTGTATGAGAACCTCTGTGGCGACCTGCAGTTGAAGCCTGAGGAAGTGAACCTCTACGTGGGTAACATCGTGCAGGCTGATGGTAAGGGTGTCTGCATCGGCTGTAAGAAGCAGATCGATGAACTGCCCCAGACCATTCATACCTCTCAGGTGATTTCTTCTGATAACTGTTCTAACGGTCCAGACCGTCTGCACTTCGATGCTGCCGGTTATCGTGAGCTGGGTTGCCGTTATGGTGAGGCTGTAGCCCGTCATCTCGGCTTCGAACCCAAGCGTCCGGCTAATCTGCCTGTGCCCATCAAGAAGATCAACGTACCTGCTGATGCTGTGACAGGTGAAAATACCATTCCTGGCAACGACTTCCCGAAGGTAGATGCTCAGCGTCGTGCTTACTTCCGCATCCAGGCGCCTCAGGCTAAGAAGATTATCGTTGACATCTGCAGCAAGCAGTATGAGATGCAGCCTCAGGGCAATGGTGTCTTTATGGCTGTGACCGATCCGCTGCCTGTAGGTTTCCACTATTACTTTATGAATATCGACGGTGTGAACTTCATCGATCCTGCTTCTGAGACCTTCTTCGGTACGAACCGTGAGGCCGGTGGTCTTGAGGTGCCAGAGGGACCCGAAGGCGATTACTACCGTCCGCAGCAGGGTGTGCCCGCCGGATGTGTTCGCAGCATCTATTACTATAGTAAGGAACAGAGCAAGTGGCGTCATGCCATGGTTTATACACCCTATGTCTATGACATGCCGAATAACGCTAAGAAACGCTATCCTGTGCTTTATCTGCAGCATGGTATGGGCGAAGGCGAGACCAGCTGGACGTTGCAGGGAAAGATGCAGCACATCATGGACAATGCCATTGCTAGTGGTGAGGCTGTGCCTATGATCGTGGTGATGGAGAGTGGTGATATCAAGGCTGGTATGGGTCGCGGTCAGAGTATGGCCGACTACGGTGCTTCGTTCTATCCCGTCCTGCTCAACGACCTGATTCCTTATATCGATGCCAACTTCCGTACGAAGACCGATCGCGATAACCGTGCAATGGCTGGTCTCTCTTGGGGTGGACACCAGACTTTCGACATCGTGTTCAACAACATGGATAAGTTCGCATGGCTGGGAACCTTCAGTGGTGCTATCTTCGGACTGGATCTGAAGACTGCCTATAACGGTGTGTTCACCAATGCCGAGGAGTTCAACAAGAAGATCCACTACATGTATATGAACTGGGGTTCTGAGGACTTCATCAAGAGTGGTGATATCGTGAAGGGCCTTCAGGAAATGGGCATCAAGGTCGAGGGCAAGCAGTCTGAAGGCACGGCTCATGAATTCCTGACCTGGCGTCGCGGTCTCCACGAATTTATTCCGCACCTCTTTAAAAAGTAAATGACTATGTTATTCAAGAAAAGACTATTGTTGATGGCGGTGGTCATGGGGACAGGTAGCCTGGGGCAGTTGTCTGCCCAGGTACCTGTCCCCGTGACCATCGGTGACAGCACGAAGATCCACAACCCTATGTTGTGGGCAGATGTGCCTGATCCGGATGTCATCCGTGTGGGCGACACTTTCTATCTGGTGACGACCACCATGCATCTGATGCCTGGTGCGCCTGTCATGGCCTCGAAGGACCTGAAGAACTGGGAAACCGTGGGCTATATCTTCGACAAGCTGACGGATTCGCCTAAGTATGACTTGCTGGAGGGAACGGTCTATGGTCGTGGACAGTGGGCTACCTCGCTGAAATACCACGATGGTAAGTTCTGGGCGTTGCTGGCTCCCAATGAGGCTGGTCGCATGGGCGATACCTATATCTTTACAGCTCCTAAGGCTGAGGGCCCCTGGACCATCCATTCCCGTCTGCGCCATTTCCATGATGCGACATTGTTCTTCGATGATGACGGTACACCATACGTGTTCTTCGGCACTGGAGAAATGTGTCAGTTGACGCGTGATCTGAAGGGTGTCGTGGAAGGTAGTCTCCGTCATTACTTCCAGCGTGAGGCCGATGAGCGTGGTTTGCTGGAGGGCACCCGTGTCATCAAGCATAATGGCGTGTACTATGCACAGCTCATCTCGCATGTCTATGCCCCAGGCCGTCACCGTCGTGAGGTCTGCTATCGCACGAAGGATCTGAATGGCACGTGGGAGAAGAACGTGATCCTCGAAAGCGACTTCGGTGGTTTCTCTTATCTCGCACAGGGCACCATCGTCGACACGGAAGATGGAGACTGGTATGGCATCATGTTCCAGGACCGTGGTGGAGTAGGGCGTGTGCTGACACTTTCACCCGTACGTTGGATTGACGGATGGCCGATGTTAGGTGATGAATATGGCAAGGTGCCTGATGTGATGCGCCCCTATAAGAGTGGCCAGCCTAAAAAGGAGATTGTCTGCAACGATGATTTCAGTTCGACGAAGCTGGGTCTTCACTGGCAGTGGAATCACAATCCTATCGACAATGCCTGGAGTCTCACGGAGCGTCCTGGATTCCTGCGCTTGAAGACCAATCGTGTGGTGCCCAATCTCTATCTAGCGCCTAACACCATAACCCAGCGTATGTTCGGCCCTGTTTGCTCTGGTGTGGTCTGCATCGATTTCTCGAAGATGAAGGATGGCGACTGTGCCGGTTTCTCTGCCTTTAATGGTGACTCTGGCGTGCTCGCCTTGAAGAAGCGTGGCAAGACCGTCTATCTCGAAATGAGCGAACAGAAGGTGAGTCTCTCAGATCGTGAGAAAGCCGTTACCAACGTGGAGGATAAGATGATCGAGGGTGTGGCTGTTTCTAGGATTGCGCCCAAGGCCACGAAGATCTGGCTGCGTATCGATGGTGACTTCCAGCCCCGTCATAACGACGTTGCCAATTTCTACTACAGCCTCGACGGTATGGAATGGAAGCAGATAGGCACGAAGAACTACCGTTGTATCTTCGACTACCGTCGTTTCTTCATGGGCTCGAAGTTTGCTGTCTTCAACTACGCCACGAAGAAAGCCGGTGGCTACATTGATGTAGACGAATTCAAATTGCTTTAATATAAACAAAGCTCGCGACCAGGGGAATGGTCGCGAGCTTGTTTTTTATTTCACTGACAAATCTTTCTTGTGGGAGACTCTTACAAAGACGGGGATAAACTCCTTGTGCACCTTGGTAGTGACGGTTTGTCCGCCCTCGAAATGCTCAGCCGTATGAACTTCTTCCCATCCGCCCTCGGACTTGGGGAGATAGGTCTTCCATTCTGTGACACCAGGCTCGGTGATCGGACTGACGAGCAGTGCAGGACCGAACATATACTCATATTTCTGTTGCAAGGCCTGAGGGTCGTCAGCAAAGTCGAACACCAGCGGACGCATCAGGGTGTAGCCCTCTGATGATACACGCTTAGCACATTTCTTAATATAAGGCAGCAGATGCTCACGCTCTTCCAGACTCAACTTAAAGAGTTGCTGGGCCTCCTTACCATAGTTCCAAGGCTCCGTATTACTCATATAGCCATGCACTCGCATCAGGGGCAGATAGACACTCGTCTGAATCCAGCGCAGCATCCGCTCGATATAATCCTGGTTGGTGTACTGGTCGCCAGGACGGAAGAAACCGCCTGCATCATACGTCCACCAGGGGATACCAGCGGCCTGCATGCCTAAGCCTGCCGTGATCTGACGACGGAAGGTCTCCCAGTCATTACCCACATCACCGCTCCACATCGCAGAGCCATAGCGCTGGATGCCTGGGAATCCGCAACGGGTAAGGATCATCGGCTCTTTGCCTGCCTTCACCAGTCCTTCGTAGACGGTCTTGTTCACCAACAGCGGATAGACGTTACGCACCACTTCGCCAGACCATTTGCCATTATTCACGCGACGGCCTGCCAAGTCGTCGTTCTCAGGCTCTGTGGCATCCTGCCACCAGGCGTCGATACCTAAGGGCACCAAGCGCTCGTTGAAGTTCTTCCAATAGGCCGCTGCTGCCTCAGGATTGAAGAAATCTATCCAGTCGGTCTCAGGGATATAGTAGTTGTCCTGCACCATCTGACGACCCACGGTGGAGTTCTTGTCGATCTTCGACCACACGCTCACCATCAATCGGATATCCATCTTGTGCAGGCTGTCTGTCAGTGCCTTGGGATCAGGGTAGAACTGCTCGTCAAACTGCATCGAGTTCCAGCCGTACTTGCCCCAATACTGCCAGTCCTGAACAATCACGCTGATGGGCATCTGTTCCTTTTTGAAACGGTTCGCTGTCTGCAGGATCTCTTCTGACGAATGGAAGCGCTCACGACAGTGGATATAGCCTAACGCCCATTCCGGCATCTGGGGACACTCGCCTGTCAGTTCCCTGTAGGTGGCGATGATCTCATCGGGTGAGCCTACGAATACCGTATAGTCCACAGCCTCTGCCAAAGGAGAGCGGAACGTGGTCTCGTCGGTGACCTTACCGAAGCAGAACTTGGGATTGTCGCCTCTGGTTAACTCTGCTGTGGCCTTATGACTGCCTTTCTCTAAATGTACGATAGTCGACGCAGTGGGAGGGAGCCAGGTGTTCTGCATCTCGATGACTGTCTTACCGTCGATGGCGAGGTTATGCCTGCGGGCCATCTTCTGACCTACATCCAGCATGATTCTGTAATCGCCCGTCTCTGGTATCGTGAAGCTCACCTCGAAGATATGTCGCTGACGTACTTCACGCCTGCCACCTTCCGTTGTCGTGACATTCACCACCTCACTGGCACTGTCGCCTTCTCTTTTATCCATCGGATAACGGTTGCCACAGGGGTTAAAGTCCGTCATGCCGTAGTTGTTCCAGAGAATGCCATAGCCTTTGCTCGACAGGAGCATGGGGATGGAGATCTGCGTGTTCACCTGTGTCAGTCGGCGAGAGAGACCGCGCACATTACTATAGCCGTCCTGGAACTGTCCGAGGCCGTATAGGTATTCATCCTTGGGCGAATCAAAGGTCAGCGTGGCTTCATAGAAACCAGGATTTTGTGAATACGCTGATGAAT
>JAEEGJ010013609.1_pt1 | contig 19631 bp, 15 predicted proteins | sample 8958761 | NCBI WGS metagenome assembly JAEEGJ01 (sample SAMN16246546, study PRJNA631951) | gut metagenome | biome: gut microbiome; feature: rumen; material: RS-attached | host: Bos | place: Iran: Karaj | collected 2018-10 | reverse complement strand
GTATCCGCCAGATATGTGGTGATATCTACTTCTGTGTACTTCTTAACAAATTCAATGATATATTCTATCGCATCATCATAATCCATCTTGGAAGTGACCGCAGCCGGATCTCGACCAAGAACATTGTAATGCAGCCTGTATATTGACTGGAAGACTTCATTATCATGCAGGAAATTATCACTTACACAGCCTCGTTCACCGTTAATAACAACCTGCTTATATACAACATAATTCTCAGGAGCATAATCACACAAGGCAAGAACGGACGATGCTAATTCTTCACACTCGCCCTCACCTCCGTAGCGATCGACCTTATACCACTTATTCTTATAGAAAAACTTGGTCTGTGTCCCGTCACTTGTTCCGGAATCAGTAACAAGATACTCAGGATTAATCGAAATCTCAGGAAGCATAGCTCCTCCGTGCCAACTCTCTATATGTCAGCGTCTCACCGTCAAACTTAAACCAGGTCCTGTCCTGAACCATTCGTCCATGTGTCTTCTTGCATATCTCATATGGATTGTACTCATCCAGCCCCAAGGCCCTAAGCAATAAATCTATATCGGGGCGATTGATATCCCAGCATCTGCTTCGAAGAATCTCGCCGAATTCAAAGCGCGTGATGCAGTCCTTATAGAATATCTGCTTGATCGGATGAATAATATAGCGGTCGACACTAACCTCCGCATCATCTACTGTCACGGACGCGGCTACCTCATCTTCCCACATTAGCAAAAAGTTCGGAAAAACAGATGTATCAACTTCCGAACTCGATTTAAGGCCATGATACAACTCATCCATGGTCAGATCTAAGTATCTCGCTATCCTGCATATACTCTCCGATGTAGCATCCGACACATCCTTACGACCGGTAAAAAGATTATAAACCGTAGAATACGCCACACCCGAACGCTCGCTTAACGAATGCAGATTGAGATTATATTCCGTTAATCTGTTGTATAAAAGAATATCCTTTTTCATGACACAATTTTATCGCAGCTGCGATAAAATGTCAATCAACCGGCTCAGCCACCAGTTTCTTGATCATCTCCCAATCAAAGCAGCGGGTGAATCTTTCATTGGGGAAATCCGCAGCCCTATTCCACGGGCGGTCATAGACCAAAACCTTAAGATCCGGCAAATGGTCAAAGAAACCGAAGGCTAACGGCGAATCCTCTATCGCCACATCAAAATGCATCTTATAGTAGTCCTCAAGCTCAAGGCTGAAATCGCTGCTTTTGATAAAGCTGTCGCGCCCGTATTTATTAAGGTGATACAGCTTCACGCGCTCAAGCCCATGCTCATCAAGCCACTGCCTCGAAGCCTCAAACGCGCTGTACGGCCGCCCCGTGATCACGGAAACATCATGCCCCGCATCAATCCACTCATTGACCGTATCACAGGCTCCGGGCGTCTCGTCATAAGATAACAGCACCTTTGCGCTGTGCCCCTGTATCATCATCTCCTCATATTCATCATCCGTTAAATCAAACGACTGCTTAAGATTAAAGAACCGGATATTCTCATAAGGAATGTCCTTATTATACATGTGCTTCACCAGCCACGAGAAATGCCGCGCCGTCTCACACAAACAGTCATCATAGTCAATATATATATTCATACACTCTCTCCGCGCAAATCCCGCCGCGCCGGCCGCCTAGTCATTTGACTCAATCACATACAGCGCGCCCCTGCAGCTTATCTTCGCCACGCCTTCAACAATCTCATTGCTTATTCCAAGCGACTCATCCTTCCTAAGCGTTATGCGCTCGCCGTTATACTTAAAGCCCTTAAGCGTCACATCCGTCACGACATCCCCGTAAGGAATCAGCGATACGTACCTGTATTCACTTTTAAAAATGACCGCAACTCCGTCTATCAGACGTATCCGGTTATTCTCTCCGCAGACGAACGCCTCCCTGCCCCTATCGCGAATACGCTTTAGAAGATAAAGCGCCGACATCGTCTGGTCAAGTCTGCTTCCCGTAGCTCCGAGTATATAGATCGCCCCGCTTGTTAATTCAAGTGCGCGGTTTATCGCATGCTCCAGATCGGTCTCGTTTTTCTCTGCAGGCAGCTTCTTCACTTCATCCGCCGACTTAAATATTCTGCCCATCTCGGCCTCATCCACCGAATCGAAATCGCCGACGGCCATATCAATATGGTAGCCCGCATCCGCAAGATAAAGCGCACCTCTGTCGGCGCCGATAAGATAAGCACCGCTTAAAATATCCCCGTATTTACTTAAATCGCAGGTTCCTCCCGCAACAATTACCGTACCGGCCATGGTCGCCTCTTTCTTTGTATCTGCAAAATCATCCCGCACATCGGTGCAGACTGCTCCTTACATTCTACATCTTTAATAAATTTACTATATTCTGCGCGCGCACACAAGTTCATAACTCTTCTGATTCGTTGAAAATATGCATAATTGGTAGTAAAATATACTCATTATTTGGAGGTATACCGTATGTGGAATAATCTTAGGAATTACAAAATACTTCCGATTGTTCTTTTATCGGCGCTTGTTATGACTTCATGCTCTGCTGCTTCTTCCGATACGGACTTAATTACGGCTGCACCGGACGAATCGTCAAATGAGGTCAATGCGACGGAACAGTCGGATCAGGCATCGGATGATTCCGTGCGCAGTGCCGTAGACTTTGATCATGAACTTAAAGACTATGAGCCCAAGAAGGATAACTATAACTTCTATTTTACATATAAGATAGTACACCCCTGGTGGGATGCCGTAGCTCTCGGTATGGAGGATGCCCAGAGGAAGTTCCTTGATAAGGGTATAACGATCACATACGAGTACATGGCACCGAATGCCGCATCTGCGGAAGACCAGAAGAACAGACTGCTTGAAGCCGAGAACGGTGATTATGACGTTATCGGCGTCGATGTGGCCGATGCGGAGATTATTTCCCCGATCCTTGATGAAATGGTGGATGCGGGATATAAGGTCATGACCTTTTCAAGTTCCGATGCACATACAGGCTGTAAGAGGATAGCTTATGTCGGTAACACACATAACTATGAAGACGGTGCGGATATAACCGAGGCACTGTGCAAAAAGCTTGACTATAAAGGCAAAGTGGCCATCCTTGTAGGAAGCAAGGGTGCACCCTGTCATGAAGACAGAGCCAAAGGCGCACAGAATACGATTGCCAAATATTCTGATATGGAGATAGTCGCTACGGAATATGATATGGATTCCGTTGACTTAGCATATGACCTTACGCTTAAGATCCTTGATGACTATCCGGATCTTGACGGTATTATATGCTGTAACATGAGCAATCCCGTCGGTGCCGCAAGAGCAATAACCGAACGCGGAAGTGACACGGTCATAGTCGGCATGGACCATGACGAAGAAGCTCTTCGTTATTTAAATGAAGGAATCATCTACTGTCTCGGAGTACAGGACTGCTATTCCATCGGCTTTGACACGCTTCAGATTGCTGTCATGATAGCCGACGGCAATATGCCCGGGCAGTTGTTTAAAGAAGAGAATAACGAGATAACCACAGTAATATACCAAGAGGATGCAGCCTTGATGCGTGAGCTGCTGTATGGAGATGAATAAACTGATGAAGAAGATGCAGATTACAAGAAAGACATTTATCTTAACAGCAATCATAGGCGGAATCGCGTTGATGACAATGGTAATCATCAATACGTTTATATCTTCCAAGCAGACCGTTAGGGCCACCAATGAAGCCGTTTCCGAGGTGAGTTCTTTCTATCTTGAAGCAATGGCCGATCGTCGTTCAAAGACTATCACGAATCTTATCGACAGCAACTTTGCTCAGATGGAGAAAGCCGTAACCTTTATCAATGACGAGAAGCTTGAGTCCGATAAAGAACTCAGGGATACAATGGGTAATATCAAGTCCTTATTATCCCTTGACCGTTTTGCGCTTGTAGATAACGATAACATTGTCTATACGCAATATACTACCTATACGGGCGGAAGCAGACACAGTTTCTTATCTGAATCCGCAATGGATGAGCGAAGCGTAAGTACCGTTTCTTTATACGGTTCCTCAAGGCAGTTGTGTCTTGCTGCTCCCACTCCGGATCTTACAATCGCCGGTAAGAAATATAAGGCAAGTTTTGTTCAGATAGATATCAACGAGATAGTCAATCTTCTGGCTTTTGATGATGAAGGAAGAACATATTTCGGCTTATATAGTAAAAACGGCGAGAATCTCTCCGGCACGGAACTTGGACCATATGTTGCCAAGGGCAATCTGTTTGATGCGATTAAAAACGTCATTCCGGAAGATTCGTGGAATGAGAATCATGACAACTTCTCCAATGCCGTTAAGGGCAGCATAACCTTTACCGCCGACGGTGCCGAGGAAACCTTATGCTATGTTCCCGTGGAAGGTACGGATTGGATGATGGTTGTTCTTATCCGCGAGAGCGTAATACACGACAGAATAAGAAGTGTCAGTGAGAAAAGCCTTTCAACGACCAAGAGACAGATAACGTTCACTTTGATCTTCTCACTCATCTTCTTCCTTATACTTTTATTCATGTTAAAGGCATTGCTTGATAAGGACCTTGAAGCTGAGAAAGAGACTTCGAAGACATTCCGCACTATGGCCAATACGGATTCCATGACGGGTGTAAGGAACAAGCATGCATATTCCGATATTGAAGCTTTTCTTAACAGGCAGATTAAAGAGAATGCATTGGATAAACTGGCTGTGGTTGTATGTGATATCAACGGCCTTAAGCATGTCAACGATACATTGGGCCATGCCGCAGGCGACCAGCTTATCAAAGATGCCAGCGATTTGATCTGTGAATACTTCAATCACGGTGCAGTCTACAGAATCGGCGGAGACGAATTCACCGTCCTCCTTCAGGATAAGGGATATGATACGATGCACGAAACCATCGCCGAGATCAACCGTGTGATAGAGGGCAACATTGCCAAGAACAAAGTGGTAGTCTCTATCGGCTATTCTGAACTAAAGCCCACGGATAAGCTCGTTCACGATGTATTCGAAAGAGCCGATCAGATGATGTACGAACGCAAGCAGCAGCTTAAATCCATGGGTGCACCCACCCGCTCGGATAACTGATTACGCTCCTGCGTCCCGGCAAATTGCGGCTGGGCGGCAACCACCGTTCATCTTCCTCTTTCCTTCCTGCATTTAAGAGGATAGCATGCAGATATATTGAAGTCAGTATCAACGGGGGCGCAATCGAGTCGCAATTCAGTCGCATCGCAGTCTCAAAACAGTCGCAAATAAGTGTCAAAAAAGCAGGTTGTACTCATATGTCAGCTCACCCCTACAGTATTTCAAGTTCGATCAATACTCCTTTGAAATCCCCATTCATATCAGGAGAATCTTCATTTATCAGAAGTCCTGCATTCATTATCGTATCACCGTGAAGGATAAATCCACGGGATACGTTTAAAGCTTCCGATTCGGGTGTCTCAGCGACATCCTCCCCGCTAAGATCGTCAAAGCTAAACGGCCTGATCGACGGATATTCTATTCCAAGCACTCTCTTATCACATGTTATGCGATATTCTGCATCAGGATCAAGTCCCTGCGGCTTTATCAGAACGCTCCTGTTGTTCGGGCGTGACATGACCTTGATATATGTGATGAGTGCGCGTGATTTTTCCTGTGAGACCACCATCCAGCAGTCGTTATATCCGTTCTCACGATATGATGATATCCTGTAATAATCGCCGGTCCTTATAAGGCTGTTATACTTATGATACATCTTAACCTGCCCGGGGATCTGATCTCGGTCTTCCTGCGGTATCGCTGTTATATCAAGCTCATATCCGAAGGTCCCTGCCAGTGCGACATATCCTCTTGTCTCAAAGGGCGTGATACGTCCCACTGTATGGTTGGGACAGTCGCTTATATGGGCTCCCATGCTTGATAGCGGATATACGATCGCTGTACCCTCCTGTATGGCAAGCCTCTCAATGGCATCCGTATCATCCGAGCACCAGATCTGCGGGCTGTAATAAAGCATGCCGGGATCAAACCTCGCACCCCCGCCCGAACAGTTCTCAAGGAGCAGATCAGGAAAATCATCAAGAAGCATTTGCTGCAGCTTATATACACCCAGCATATATCTGTGAAAGAGTTCCCCCTGTCTGTCACCTGTAAGAGCATAAGAACCGATATCACAAAGCCCGCGGTTCATGTCCCATTTAACATACTCAATATTGGCACTCGACAGCACGGCCTTTATCCGCGAATAAATCTCATCCACGATCTCTTTTCGCGACAAATCAAGTACATACTGATTCCTTATAAGGGTAGCTGTCCGTCCCGGTATTGCGATCGCCCAATCCGGATGCTCGCGGTATAGGTCGGAATCAGGCGATATCATCTCAGGCTCCATCCAGATACCGAACTTAAGTCCTCGCTTGTTCACCTCATCAACCAGATACTTAAGCCCTCCCTTTATCTTATCCTCATTAACAAACCAGTCTCCGAGTCCCATGTTGTCGGAGCTTCTGTTGCCAAACCATCCATCGTCCATGACCAGCATCTCGATCCCGCTCTTAGCTGCTTCATCTGCTATGGAGATAAGCTTATCCGTATCAAAATCAAAATAGGTAGCCTCCCAGTTATTTATAAGAATCGGCCTTGGAGCCTCCTTATATTTATTGTTCCTGCAGGCTCCGCATATAAGGTGATCACGGTACAGTTTATGGAAGGTTCGGCTCATATGACCGATTCCGCTGCCTGAGTACACTATAACTGCCTCGGGTGCACTAAATGATCCTCCTTTTTCCAGCTTCCAGCTAAAACCTGTCGGGTTTATACCCATGAGACACCTTAAGCTGTTATGCTGTGTCCTCTCAACACCGGCTGTAAAATTCCCGGAGTATATAAAGCTGAAACCATACACCTCTCCCTGTGTCTGTGTGGTGTTTCTTCCTGCCACTGCCATAAATGGGTGCATCTGATGTGAGCTCTCCCCACGAATCGAGCTTACCTCATGTCTTCCGTATCCTATGGGGCTTCTGTCTATATGCCGCTCCCTTGCCCAACTTCCGTGAAGAGTGATAAGCTCATGGTCATTACAGTCCATGTCAAGGCACAGTGATAATGCCGTACGAAGATAGAGGTCTCCCTTACCGGTATTATCGTACCTGACACTTCTGACGATCGCATCAATGCCATCATATACTGAATATGAAATAGTTGTGACCAGTCCTGTGATCTCGTCTTTCAGTTCTATTTCAAGTGTTTCACTGTCATTTTCATCACCATAGGTCGACGGAAGTCCCTGTAGTCCGCTCTTGCCTTTATAAATCCTGTGTTTTGCATAACTAAGCTCACATCCCTGGTGACCGGCCTCTGTTTCAATCCTTAAACAGCCGCTTCTTCCGTCACCGACACCCTCGGTCGGATGCTCAAAAAATGCTGTGTCCAGGAAACTGCCCCTGTCTCTGTTATTCACGGACGGCGTAAAGGGTCTCTCGTAAATACGGGCAAGGTATCTTACGTCATCATCACTTATCGTTTTCCCATAGTAAACATGAAGGAGAAATCCCTCAACCACCGCACACACGTAGGAAGTCCCCGGTGTGTCCAGTTTAAAGAGCTTCTCCTTCTCCATAAATCTTATTCCCATTTGTTTTCTCCTTCTGAAAAAAAGGGACGATTCTTCAATCCGTTTGTTACATATGTAAGTCGCTACCTTCACTCCTGAAGCGGCATAACTGATTTTCTTTCTATAAGTGTTCCTGCCACGAGCACCCTCCCGACTGAATATGCAGGATCAGCAAGTTTGTCCAGGATTATCCTTATAGCCGTTCTGGCCAAGAGATCGGTATCAACACCATAGGTTGTGATCTTGGGCGAACTCATCTCCGCATATATAAAATTATCGAACGCCACAACCGAAACATCCTCTGGCACGCGCAATCCATCCTTCTGAAGCCTCTTCACCAGATCAAATGCTGTGGCATCGGAATTGCAAACAAAAGCTGTAGGCATATCCTCCGGCAGATCGAATCTGATCCTTTCACCTTCATCATCCCTGTCTTCAATACGCCATTCATTCTTTATTTCAAGTCCGGCGTTTAACATGGCACGATAATAACCTATGTATCTGTCCATTATGCTGCTGGTGCTTGTGATGCTTCCGACAAACGCTATCCTTTTATGCCCCTTTTTTATAAGATAATTGGTCAGAATATCTGAACCGAATACACTGTCACTTATGACTGAGTCCTCAAAAACCTCCTCATCATAGAAATCCATAAAAAGCAGCGGGATCTCACAGTCCTTGAATATTCTAAGATACTCCTTTGACATCTGGCCAAGTATTATGGCTCCTTCTACCTGGCCGGAGCTGATAAGTGCGGGCACCTGACATTCCTTTTCCATCTCCCGCCTGATTATCTCCAGCATGCCCATCTGCTTTTGTTCCGACAACATCAACATCGTCTTCTCATACAGACGGCTGTAATATGCGTCCCTGGCTATGAAGCGCTCACTTACAAAGATACCTATGTTATGCTTCTCCCCGGAATTATCTTTCTTGCTTCCGGTATATCGGTACCCCATCTCATCCGCTTTTTTAATGATCATTTCACGGACAGCCTCAGAGACGCCCTCCTTGCCCGTAAGTGCCTTGGATACTGATACCGTACTGACTCCAAGTTCTCTTGCTACATCCCCCATGGTAACGCTTTTTCTGATCATCTCATACTCTCCTGGTCTGTTCCCGCCCTGCAGGTACTCCGGGCGATTCCGCTCTGTTCTACGCTCCATATTAGCACGTATTAGTAACCTTATCCATGTTTTTTAGCTAAATTTATTCATTTAGCTAATTTCTCGCAATTATGTTTTTTACTTAATTTACCTTTTCACATATGGCATAGCTGCTGGCGTACATCCTTCTCAGGTTTCCCACCGGGTTATATTTCTCTCCTATGATGAATTCCTTTGACCATGTCATATAGTAGGCCCACGGTACGTGTGATCTTTCCAGAAGATCAATATCAGGAAGATATCCCACTTCTGCCAAAGCCGCAACCTTCTTATCCGATGTGTTTCTTATAAGCTCATCATATTCCGCAGCATAATCGGTTGCCTTGTATTCCTCCGAATAGATGTCAACAGATATTACATCCACATACTCATCCCCGGGATAACCCTCCGGAAGAGCGCAGTTCCATACCCAGAGCAGATTATCAAGCCGGTGCTTCCCCGTATAATACTCAAACATAAGCTTATACAGTTCTCTGGCTGTCTCCGGCCCTCTCGCTCCCCACCAGAACCAGTCGCCATCCGACTCATGAAACGGCCTCCACAGAATAGCTATATCATTATCATAAAAAGGCTTGAGCAAGTCTGCGATAACATCCATATCACGGAAGAAAGCTTTCCTTTCGGGAGTTCCCTCTATAAGTACCCTTCCGGCATCAAATTCCGTATTTGCTGCGTAAAAACTCTTATCCCGTCCACCCAGCGGAGAATACCAATGAAACGAAAATGTAAGTATCCCATCTGTTGTCCGGGCCCACTCAAGTGCAGTATTCAGGGTTCCGCGATTATCGTATATCTCCTTAAGGCATTCATATGATGCATCATCATAATTTATGTTTGGTGAATATGCTAATAGTTCAAATCCTCTCAGTTTCGGAAGCTTCCCTGTCTTCTCATAAATATATGTGATCTCTTCCATTTGATTAGTCTGCGTATGCTGTCCGGTGATTATCGACCTTCCTGCTGTTTCGCACAGATAATCAAGCAGTTTCACTGCATTCTTCGTTGCGTTCTTGTTAACCGGCTTCTGCCTCATTCCACCCTCCTTATCAGGCTTGCTTCTCATGAAAGTCCACACAACTTCCCTACTAAATTGATCAGGTAAAAATCGCTTACACAATTCTCTGCTTCCCCGATCGTTACGGTCAGTTTATGTCTTTTCTCATCTCTGTTTGCAGATTCAGTATTTCCGTTCTCGCATATCCTTCCATGATGCATAAGCGTAACCATACAGGCCTTGTCACCCCAATCCTCATCAAAGTTCCCATCAAGCCTTATACGGTTTTCTTCGTCACCGTCTATGACAGCATATGCCACCGGTGCAGGCTTGTTGACCGTTCTTCGGTACATCAGAGCCAGTTCGCTGCCGGTGAATTCAAAGATTACGGAGTCACCCTCCTTTGATGCGCGCCATCCGTTCTTAAACACATCCCTTACCTCACTTGAAAGAACGGGATCGTCATTCACAGTCGTACCATCACCTTCCCTGTCATAGTCTGTATTAATATCAAATGGCTTCATCATAGATGAATCATCTTCGGTAAATCCGTTAAGTACAGGGGATGCATTCAGCCTGTTGTATCTCACGACATCCTCATACATATTAAGAGTCAGGGCAGCCGGCAGATGTATTCCCTTTGCCTTCTCGCTTTCGTCATAGTCTTCTCTGAACCTGCCTGCATCTTCGTATTCCGGGTTGTCTGCTTTTGTCTTAAGTTCATTAAGGTAATCCGTTATATAACCTGCAACGATCGCGTGACCCAGATCATTCGGGTGGAGCATATCTTCCGTTATGCTGTTTATACTTATCTTCTTTCCGTCAGGCAGGAGCATGCTTCTGTCCCCGGTTCCCGTGAGCTTGTCATATATATTCTCTTTCATGCTAATACATGGGATCCCGTAATGTCTGCCAATCTCTGCGTGAACATCCTCAAAACTATTGCCGTTATCGTATTTAACCGAATGAACTATGAGGATTGCCGGCACTTTGTGAGATCTGTTCTTATGTGAAAGGATCCTGCGTATAAGGCCCTCGTAGGTTTCCCTGAACAACTCTCTCCTGTCACTTAACCTGTTGTTGTCGGGATCGTGGGATGGATCATCCAACTCATCGTCATTGTCATTTACGCTGTATTCAACGATAACAAAATCCGGTTCATACTTAAGCAGATCATCTGATACTCTTGCTGCTCCGAATTGCGATGTAGTCGCGCCGATGCCTGCATTTACGTATCTGACTTTTGCTGCCGGGAAGCTGTCTTTCCACCATTTGAATACTCTTGCTGCGTAGCAGAGGGCCTCATCACTTACCACCGCACCTTGGGTGATCGAACCGCCTATGAATCCGATCGTTATCTGTTCACCCTTTGCGGCCCTCTTCATCACATCGATTATGTTATCAGCGTTTCCCACATTTTTCATTTACAGTTCCTCTTTTTCAGATCATGGACTGACTGTAGATACACATCCGTCCGTTATGATAAGGACACTTCCAGGGCTCAACTATGTCTTTCGAAGGATCCGGATCACCGTTCTTATCCACCTGAGAATACCACTCAGAGCCTGTCCTTTTGTCTATCATATTATCCTTTATGTATCCCCATATATCCGATGCTGCCTGCTCGTATCTGTGTGCACCTTCTTCATCACCTGCAGTCCTGCACTTCGAAGCCGCATTCAGGAATCCGAGTACTCCTTCTGCCTGGACCCACCATACTCGGGTTTCATCATCCACTCCACTCTCACATTCATTCAAAAGTGAATGATCGACATAGGCCCTCTCGTATATATGTTTGGCAAGTGCGTCATTTATAGGACGTATCTTCTCCTTGTATGCGGTATCATTAAGAATATCCAGGCCTCTGTCCACCAGCCACGAAGTCTCAATGTCATGTCCGTAGGAATGAAGATCTATGAGTGTGTTGTAATCCTTATCAAAGAATACTTCCTGTCGCTTAAGCGTCGGGTTATATATTTTTTCCGCAATGATATCCAGGATAAAGCGAATATCATCTTCTACTTCTTCCTTCTCTGTTATCAGGTTAAAGCCGAAAATACTATCTTCACCCGGCTCATCAAAAGCTTCTGTCCTGTCGTCTGTTGCTGCATCCGATATCCGGGACAGTTCCTTATTGATCACCCGAAGATACTCCGTATATGCCTCATATACGTGGAGCAGTGTATTCATGGTCCTGTATGCCTCCACTCCGTTCTCTGACAGCTTCTCATTACCTGCCGGCTGAAAATCCACACTGAAAGCTTCAAGGTAGCCCTCCCTGTCGCGGCATTTCTTCTCTACAATCCTTCGAAGGTCATATGCAAGCTTAAGTGCTTCCTTATCTTTCGATGCATCAAAATATGAAGAGAGCGCATATATGGCAAATGCCTGATTATAAGTATGTTTCGTATCATCGACCGGATTTCCGTCATACGCGACCGACCAGTATACGCCCCCGTTTTTCTCATCAAGAAAAGCCTTTTTCAGAAAATCATACGCTTGAATGCACGCCTTCTCTATATCCGTATCACTGCCCGGTCTTACTCCTGTCTTATCTCTCTCAAGCAGGATCAGATTTGAAAAAAACCATAATATACGGCTGTTAAGAATGCATCCCTTAACAGCCTTCTTATCAAGCTTCAGATCATAGGTCAACAGGCCGTAGAACCCTCCGTACTCCCTGTCAATAAGTCCCAGCCAAAAAGGTGCGATATCCCTCCTTAGATGAGACAGCATCTCATTCTTCATTTCTTTGATCATCATGGTTTCCTCCATTACTTAACGCTGTTGTTATATATTGCCCGCGCTATTGATATATTCGTTTCACTGTAGGGAATCAACATTGCCTGGAAGGCATGGTAAAGATCTGATTTCCCGGGCCACACAGTGCCTTTTAATTGATTATGTTCATCAAGCTGGTGATACCATGAGCCTGTCTTATGATCGAGTACGGTTGTATCAAGGTATTCCATAAAGCCGGCATAATCATCGGCGTATCTCTCATCACCCGTGATACGGTAAAGAACTGCTGACGTATTTATCGCCTCGGCCAGCGTCCAGTGCATCCTGTCACGGACGACAGGCTTACCGTTCCAATCAGTCGTGTATACAATGCCCGGAGCCCCGTCTGCATTCCATGCATCGGATACAGCCCTGTCATAGAGGTTGCAGGCATGCTTATAATACTCCTGCCTGTCGGTCTCGGATATGGCACCTGATGATCCTGCCCACTGACAGATAAGCCTTGCCCACTCTATTCCGTGACCTGGTGTCGCACCATACGGCTTAAACGGATCATCGGGCCTGTCCTTATTAAGTTCAAGATCAGGCTTCCAGTCAGATGTAAAGTGTTCCGGGATCCTGTATTTGTTCTCCTTTGCCCATTCTATGACATGATCAATGATCCTCCCGGCTCGTATCCTGTATTTATCACTTATGCTCTCATCAAGAGAATCTGCCACAGCAAGAAAGGCTTCGACCGTGTGCATATTGGCATTAATGCCCCTGTATGGATCTAGAAACGTGAATTCCGTATTCCATGTATCATAAGAGAGTCCTTCCTTTTCATCCCAGAACTTATCATCATAGAGACGAAGTGCGTCCTCAAGCAGGTCATCTGCACCGTATACGCCTGCAAGAAGTGCGCTTGAAGCTGCAAGGATAACAAAGGCATGAGCGTAACACTGCTTATCCGGAACTATCCTATCATCGGGTGTAAGACCTGCATACCATCCACTGTTTTCCTTATCCTTAAGTTCACCCGACAGTCCGCGTACTGCCGCTGAAGCAAGCTCCAAGCTCCCCTTATCGCCCATCATGGAACCGATCGAGTATACATGTGCCATGCGGCAGGTTATCCATGTTTCCCTGTTCCTGTCAGGCCACGGAGTCCCGTCATCGCCAAGATAGTAGCTTGCTCCGCCGGGCGACGGGAACTTCCTTCCGAAATCAAGCAGAGCCTGAGCCCGGTCCTTTAGGAAATCCCTATTCTCCTGTGTGTTGATCATGTACTTTTTTTTCATATGTATCCTCCGAGATAAATCGGGAAATAACTCTTTTGGTACGCTCTCTATCCCGTTTTACCTGATGTTATATACACTTCTGACCGACAATCCTGCCGGTTCACCCTTTATGATCTTAACCCTTCTCTCACCACCGTTTAAATCAAAGAAATTATCCGACAGTATAAGGTCATCATTCTCATTTCTTATCTCCACGCTTTTGGCATATGCCTCCGCCGATACGACGATCTCATCCCCATCAAGCCTAACTGTAAGCCCGGGGTCTTTAAATTGAAAATGCTTGGGCGGGCAAAAGAGGACAGAACCCTGAGACACTGTCTTTTCATCTTCGATAAGCTGATAGCTAACATAGTTGTCATATAACCCGGCTTCCGGGAGTTCCTTAAGATCCAACCACTTTACCGATAATGCATCAAGGCATACATCTTCTGTCTCTTCCCTTATCACAGAGGCATCAGCAGATCTTAACTGCCATTTAACGGTTCCTTTTCTTGTACATATCGATTCGTTGGCAACATTAAGGCGGATCGACTTCTTAACCTCAAAGGGCTCGGCATTGGTATTCATCGTCTGTGTGAGAAGGCCTTCTTCTTCGCACGAGATCATGAAGGGCGCAAAAAACCTCTTTGCATAATAATGCAAGGCCTTCCATCTTCCGTAATAATCGATCGATGACCATGAAGCCACCGGCCAGCAATCATTAAGCTGCCAGTAGACGGTCCCCATGCATCGGCCCCTGTTTCTCCTGAAATGCTCAACCCCGTACCTTATCGCCTCTGCCTGAAGAAGCTGCGAAGCATATATGAGCGTGTCAAGACCGGTGGGATAAAGGAAAGTCTGCTCCATATAGTTCATGATCTTCCCGTTGGCCGAAGCATTCCTTTGGTGCTTTTCCATGACATAAGAAAACACATTCCTGTCCGAGGGTTCTGTAAATGCCTCAACAGTCCTTATTGATGGGAAGGACTGGAAACCGAATTCGGATAAATACCTGAAATAGAACTTCCTGTACTCGGTAAAGGGTTTGTTCCCGTGCCATACTTCCCAGTAGTGCACATCTCCTCTGTCCGGTGAATTGGGATCGTCAAACCCGCCACCACATGATGGCGACGCAGGCCAGTAAAACCTGTCAGGGTCCTCTTCCTTTAAGAGCCTCGGAAAGAGGTATTCATACATCTTAACGTAATCGCTCTTTATCTCATTCTTAGCCCCCCACTCGCCTTTGTCAACAAACATCTCCATCTCATTATTGCCACACCACAAACCAAGGCTTGCGTGATGGCGGAGCCTGCGTATATTATCCTTAATCTCTGCCAGTATATTATCTTCGAAATCACTCGTCAGCCTGTAATTGGCACAGGCAAACATTAAATCCTGCCACACAACAAGTCCCAGCTCGTCACAGGCATCATAAAAATCATCCGAAGGATACAGCCCTCCTCCCCATACACGGATGCAGTTGAAATTAGCTGCCACACATTGGTTCATAAGATCATAAGTCCTTTCCCTGCTGCATCTGGAAAGAATATTATCCTCAGGGATATAATCCGCTCCCATCGCAAAGAACTTGACGTTGTTTACAACATGAGCAAATTCCGAACCGTATTCGTCTTTTACCGTGCTTACTTCCATCTTACGAAGACCGATACGTCTCTCCCATTCATCAAGGACAGCAGCGTCTTCATTTTCCAAACCGATTCCCCTGTCAACCAATTCTACCCTCAGGGTATACAACGGTTGTGCGCCCAGGCCGTTTGGCCACCACAGCTCTGGATCCTTTATGACTATATCCGATGATATATCCTCTTTATCGTACAGTTTATTTCCTTCAGGATCAAATATCGTAACCAGAATACTCACACGATCATCTGTCTTCACACGCGCATCCAGTTTAAGCCGTGCCTCCGTCAGATCTTCATTAAACTCCTGCCTTACATAAACACTCTCAAATCTTGTCTTCTTAAGGGCAAATACTTCAACGCTCTTCCATATACCGGCATCAGGCAGTCTCGGACCCCAGTCCCAGCCGAACATATAGTGTCCCTTTCTTATCTTGGGAAAACCCCGCATTGCATCCTCCGTTCCGAGAATAGCAGGATCTTTCTTAAACTGCTCATCTATATACTTAACCGGCGAGTGAAATACGATCACGAGCTCATTTCCGGTCTCTTTAAGCATACTCTTAACAGGGAATTCCCATACCCGATGCATATTATTCACGCTTCCGAGCAACAAGTCATTAAGGTATATATCCGCAATTGTATCAAGTCCGTTGAAGCGGAGAATCGCTTCATCCGCACCGGCAAGTTCAGTCATATCAACACTAAAAGAGCCCCTGTACTCAAAATCATTCTTCATAAGTTCAAGGGCTTCCATTTCGTTGTCCCGCCAGTAGGGATCCTCCATCCTGCCTGCACCGATAAGGTCATTGTATACAGACCCCGGTACAACGGCAGGTATATAACCTCCCGTCTCTTCGGTACCATTTATGATACGCATTTTCCAATTCTGGTCTCTGTCTATCCTTTTCATGTTTCCTCCAAGGTCTGAAGCTATTGACTGACGGAACTTTGATATCATATACAGCCGGGAATATGATAACCGAACCGTTAATTGACACAACGGGATCAAATATGCTCATTCAGATAATCAACGAGTATCTCTGCCGCAATCTTATGGGCCTCATAACCCGGATGTCCATTGGAACCGACTGTTTTCTCATTCGTCGTCGGAAGTTGAAGGTATGCCACATCAGCGTCTGCTGTTTCGGCCTTGTAACGATTGATCGCATCTGCAAGTATAAGGCTCAGATCATACCCAAGCATGCCATAAAGCCATATAATATGCGACACCGGATTATTCCTTCGTATCATCTTGAGAAAATCAACCACTGCGCTCTTTATCAGTTCTGTATCTTCGTCAGCAAACGAACCGTCCGGGTTCGTATTCATCTTGTATATCTCCCCCGTATCGGGATCTTTAAAGGGAGGCTGATTAAATCCTTCGCGGTCATTGGTCCCTAAGTTAATAAGTACCGCATCCGGCACCCATGAGGCAAAATCATATGCCTTGCCTGCTCCGTATTTGTCTCCGGAACCCGCTGCAAGCCCGCAAACCTGTTCATATATGCTCGGGATCGCATGTCTCCTGTCATTGTCCCATCCGGAGAACACGCCCCATCCGCCCTGAGATATCACACGGCATTCTGCATTAAGTGAGTGTCCTATAAGATTAATATAGGTTCGACTGTAGCTCATACATGATGCTATCCAGTCAAAGTCCGACCTTGCACCATAAGTGCCTTCACCGGAGCTTATGCTGTCTCCTATAAATTCAAGTTTGATATCATATTCAGGGGGATCCAGAAACTCACCGTCAGTCCACAGGCCATGTATCACGATACATGTCTTCTTATCTTCGCTCATCGCCTGTAACTCACGATAGAATTTAACCCTGGTGACCCCTTCCTGCCCTCTTCCCCTGAAAAGACATATCCGATGGCTTCCCCTGTCGATCATGAAGCGGCTTACAAGTTCTCCGTTCACCTCTATCGCTGCCCATGGTTCATAATCTTCATAATCTGCTTCTACATCTACCCAGAGCTGAGTACCCGTCACATTTGCCTCGATACCCTGCCCGTTGGACAGCAATGGTATAGTACTCAGTGTATTATCAATCCGGCCATGTATTTTCAGTTTGGCATCTCTTATACTATAATTATTCATCCCTTAACCGCTCCTGACGTTAAGCCCGAATAAATCTGTTTCTGACAGATGATAAATACTATAAGGGCCGGTAGCAGAGATATTATAACACCTGCACATATAAGGTTGTACTTGCTGCCAAGCGGGCCCACGAACGTATACAGCGATGTCGCCACAGTCGCAAGATTTTTCTTGTCCTGCAGATACATATTGGCCATGTAATACTCATTATAAGTACCTACTCCCTTCAAGATGCAGGAAGTCACGATCGCAGGCTTAAGAAGCGGAAAATGGATCCTGTAAAAGATCGTAAAATACGAAGCTCCGTCCACTATCGCCGATTCATCCAGCGATATATCTATGTTCTCGAAAAACTGAATATATATATATATCGCTATTACATCTGTTCCGCACATAACTATGATATATCCCGGAAGCTGATTGATAAAGTGGAGCTTATACATGATCTCATAAACCGGGATCTGCATTGCCACACCGGGAAGCATGGATGCAAACAGAAACATATTTCTTATAAGTTTATTACCGGGAAAGGTAAATCTGTTAAGAACATATGCCAGTTGTGTTCCGATGATCGTCGAAAACAGGAGCACACATACAAGTATTATCGTTGAATTTACAAAGGCTTTACCCATTCCGGCTTTGTTAAATGCATTGATGAAATTCTCAAAATTAAGCCAGCTGTGCGGAAGCACCATAACATTAGTGTTCTGGTATTCTTCGTCCGTCTTAAAGGCAGTGATCACGCATGATACAACAGGGAGCAACGCAACAAAGGAGAAGAACACCAGCGACAAATATTTAAGAACAGTTAATATAAACCTACCGATTTTTTCCGAAATACTCATTTTCTTCGACTCCTCCTATTCAGCTCCATCTTTGAACAAATATTTAAAGTACAGCTTCTGCAGGATCGTTACAGTAAAGATTATCAACAACAGAACCACCGCCATAGCCGAAGCCAGTCCGACCTTCTGCTGGGTATGGGCTATCTCATGCATTACCACAAAATATGTTCCCGTACCGTTGGCCCCGTCGGTAATTACATAGGGAGGTTCGAAGGCACTTAATGAACCCGATATTGACAGAATGACATTCAGAACGAAAATGGTCTTTATGCCCGGCATTATTATATGTTTAAACTGCTGGAATCTGTTGGCACCATCGAGCATCGCAGCCTCATAAAGCTCATTGTCAACAGACATTATCGCACCGATAAAAAGCACCATGTTCTGTCCGAAATACCTCCATACACTTGTTCCGACGAGCGAGATATTGTTTATGCTGCGGTCTTTAAGCCAGTAAGGCAGATTATCCAAGGTAAATCCGCACCATTGAAGAACCGTATCAAAAACAAATCCTCTGGTATAAAAGAACTTGAATATAAAACCTATCGCTATACCGTTGATCAGGAAGGGGAAGAACATAAATCCCTTAAAAAGGCTTCCTCCCTTTACCTTGAAGCTTAAGATGGTGGCCAGATAAAGCGCCAGTGCCAGCTGAACCACCGATCCGAGCATGTAATACAGCGAGAGTTTCAATGCTCCGAAGCAGTCTTTTCTGGAGAATACTTTTACGTAATTCTTCATTCCGACGAATTTCCTGGCTCCGACATATTTCATGTTATACAGGGAGAAGCCGGCCATCTGTCCGAACGGAAGATATGTGAACACGAAAAGCAGTATCATGGGAACGATCATAAATGCCACCATGACCAGCACTTTCTGGCCGTCCCTGCTCTTCAGCCATTCCCTGAATGTTCTTTTCGGTTTTGCGGTCATTGTTCCTTTTGCCATTTGATCACCCCGATCCTGCGGCTAGCGTATCATAGAGTGCCGGGCCGCACCGGCAGCTTTTGCTCAGATTAAGCCGGGGAGAGACAGCTCCCCCCGGCTATTCTCATCAATCAAACCTTATAAACAGCGTGTGCCGTTTTGCGGGTATGTTCTATATCAGTACAGCACCTCGATACCGAGCTCTTCCTGGGCATCCTGCCATACGCTGTTCCAGTCTGCCATAATGTCCGCGAACTCCTCGGAGCCGGTAGCGCCTGCTTCAACGATCCTCTGAACGTTGTCATTGCCCCCGTCGTTTGCGGAAATCTCAAACTCTG
>JAEEGJ010013606.1_pt1 | contig 19636 bp, 27 predicted proteins | sample 8958761 | NCBI WGS metagenome assembly JAEEGJ01 (sample SAMN16246546, study PRJNA631951) | gut metagenome | biome: gut microbiome; feature: rumen; material: RS-attached | host: Bos | place: Iran: Karaj | collected 2018-10 | reverse complement strand
TGTAAAAATCATATTTGTGTTTCCTCATTTCAATAGTACAAAATCTTTGGATTGTTTGCTATACTTGAGAAAGCGCGTTCTTGAGCTTAATTTTCACTCATCATCCAAAATATTTTTAACAACCTTTGTAATCTCTGATTCGCCTCCTTTGTGATTCCAGATGAACTGAACATCGCTGCCGGCAGCAGGGAGCTGCTTCAATCCTTCTGCAAGTCTGCACGGAATTACCAGTTCCCAGTAACGAACGTTAAAGATTTCTCTATCCACAGATTCCACAACGCCAAGGTGCTGATTAAAAATCTGCATAAAGCCTTCCTGAACTTTTACCTTGCGATAGGCAGGAAACTCTTTGCTGATTTTTTCAATTGCGACAGGATCTTCAATTTTTTCAAAATCCGGGCTTTCTTCAAAATGACCTTTGTACGTTGCAAACTCGTCACTCAATGGATAACATAAATACGCATCATAGCAATTGCCCTCTGCATCTGTAATTCCAAAATCCTGCATAAGCTTAAAACCAAACTTAGGATAATAACCTGGCTCACCGCAAAGAATTATTCCCGCAATCCCTGCTTCTTTTGCAAGTCGGATTGTTTCGCAGATCAGCTTGCCCCCAATATTGTTACCTTCCAGAGTCGGTTCAACTGCAAGCGGACCAAGCATTGCAACTTCATGCCGCACGCCATCCTCGCTGACGATCCATGCCCTTGTGTAAAAAGCAGCACCCACGATTTTCCCATCCAGCTCGGCAACACGACTGATTTCCGGCAAATAATCCGCAGAAGCCCTTATAACCCGAAGCATGTTATGTTCCACACAACCTGGAAAATATTTATTCCAGAAGCTGCGCATAGTCATGAGCTCAGTATTGTGAAAATCTTCCGCCTTTTCCGGACGAATAATTAAATTGGTCATCTTTATAAACTCCTTATCCACTCCATCCGCCACGACATACACTTTTTTACGATTGAACTTTTTGTCGCAGTTTCATAACCGTGGCAAGTACCTTTCATATCATGAACTTCAACTGGTACACCGTGGGACTTTAACTTTTCTCCAAACTCAATTCCTTCGTCGTGGAGGCAGTCGTATTCTGAAACTTCAATATATGTCGGAGGGAAAAAATCCAAATCTTCAATTTCTGAAATTGATGCATATTTTGTCTGGCTGTTCTCCTGTTCTTTCAAATACATATCCCAGAAAAGTTTATTGCAATTTGAATCCCAGATTGGTGTGTCGGTAAAACGCTTCATAGAATCTGTAATCCTTCTTTTATCAAGAACAGGATATATAAGCATTGCGCCTTTTGGAAGAGGTTGATTTCTATCGTGCAGCATAAGAGTAACCGCAGCGGAAATATTTCCTCCTGCACTGTCTCCAGCAACAAAGATTTTTTCTTTGTCGATGTTCAGGGATTCAGCATTTTGCAATACCCACATATAAGTGCTGTAACAATCTTCAATCGCAACAGGATAACGGTATTTGGGGAGTAATCTATAATCGGGCATTACAACTTTGCATTTCAATTCATGGGCATACCATTTTGCAATCTGATAATGAGCAGAAGATGCCCTCATCAAAAATCCACCACCATGGAAAAGCATAATGCAGGGTAGGGGACCTTCATTCTGCCGGGGTTCTATAATCAAAGTTGAAATCTCTTCTCCCTTATACCCAGTTGTGGAATATTTTTTAACCTTAACAAAATCATCCGATTTACATTTTACAAAACCATATGCAAAATTTATCAGAGGATACAAACGTCCAACCATTGACCCGCTGTAGATTGAGATGCTTTTTAATTCTTTATCTATTGGATATTTCATTACCTTTCCCCTACTTCAATTCAAAATCCGTGCGGATGTTCATCCCTAAGTTTAATTCTAACAAAATATCCGTTCTGGTCCTTATGATGAATTACACCGCCGTTTTTAATCATAACACGAAGACTTGCCGGATTGTCAATGTTACAGTGAAGATAAAGTTCATTCTCAGGAACAATTTTACGAGCTTCTTCTATTAAAAGTTTAAGACCCTGTGTACAGTAACCAAGACCGCGATATTCTTTTTTGATAAACTGACCAACATGTCCGCTTCCAGTTTCGAGAGAATCATTCAGATGATGACGAAGCCTAAGTTCACCGACAATTATGTGATTTGTACGGTCATCGGGATTTCCTTCGTCACTCCAGAGAAAATAAAAAGTTTCTGGGACATATCCTTCCGGCATGTTTTTCCCAAGGGCATGATCTAGCATCCGCGGTAAAGTGATTGCCTTAAAATCGTCAAAAGAAACATCGTGGTAATTATTAATAAATCCATTTTCATCCGCCGGTTCAGCAGCGACAAATGCATGTTCTTTTTCTATGTCTTCAAAGTCTGCTGGTTTTAGATATAACATTTTCACCTCCAAAAGTCTATCACGTCATCAATAATCCGTAAATTTTCTTCGGTATATGGCTTGAAAATAATGCCCATATGTCCGTCAGTACCCTTGTCTATGAGCTTATTTTCAACATTATGATTTGATAAAACATGATTAAAGTAAAATGTCATAGCATTCAATTCGTCTTTTGAATTAGTCAATAAAACAGTTTTAGGAAGCTTTGATAAATCAGAATTATCCTCAAAAATTAAATCCTTATATCTACTGTCCTTTTTATATCCTTTTGGGAAAACCATATTCCGCATTCCCCAGTAGGCGAGGCTTTTCTTGTAAAAATGCATTAATCCGCAGTCAATCAAAATTCCACTGTATTTAAAACTTCTTTCTGGAATGTTGAAATCCGACCTCATCTTAGGACTAACACATAAAAGAGCTTCTGCAACTGCCAAAACTCCTGCAGAGGAATGACCGGCGATACACATTTTTTCAATATTGCCATTATATTCAAATGCAGTTTTACGTATAAATTTAACTGCATTATTAACATCTTCTATCTGATGAAATACATTGTATACCGGATAAGCAAGTCTGTAGTTCAAATTAAAAACTATAAACCCTTTTTGTGCCATATAATTTCCGAATAATCTGTTGACTTCTTTATCGTGCGAGATAAATCCACCGCCATGTATGTCAATCAAGATGGGTTTGGATTGACCGTCATCTTTATAATAAATATCAAGTGTATGTTCAGGCGAATTATCTTGAACATAACTGACATTGAGTTTCTCTGTTATGCTAGAAGAGAGCCGAGAATAATCAAGCCTTTGCAAATCTTTTGTACAAGCTTTTTCTCCGCTTTTTTTCATAATTTTATTTATCATTGCAAACCTTTTTCCAGAATTTTGAATCTCCTGTTTAAGTTCCTATTTTATTCTTTCCAATGTCTTTTGACACCAGGTAATAACTGTTTCATAAGTTTTGTCAAAATCATAATCATCAGGCAGATCGGGTATACAAAGCATTTCGCGGTCTCGTGCCGATACAACAGCCTTCAAGTCATTCTTCTTCAAAATAAAATCTCCACTTTCAAGATAATGCAGGTTTTGAATTACAAAGTACAACTGCTTGCAACTAGCACGAAGTTTGTCGCGGCTTTTTTCAACACCTGCATGAATAAAGCGATGGCATATTTCGTGATAAAAATTTCCTAGGCTGATCTTTACATAATTGATTTCATCCTGTCGTGTTGAAGAGGGAAGCAGAGTTTCCAGATTACCGTACAAATCTTTTGTCGTGTATTTCAACTGCAAAGATTCAAGAGGATTCCAGTTTGCAAGATCTTCCTTACCGCAGATAAAGCCGCAGGATTTTTCATACCAGCCAATCTCTTTAAGAATTGCACGGTAGATTTTCATATCCTCAACAGAAAATTCATCAAGGACAATCATCACATCTATGTCGCTGTTTTCTCTTGCTTCATCACGCAGGTAACTTCCCTGCAAGCCCGCATACTCAAGACGCTCGCCAAAAACAGTTTTGCATCGTGAAATTAATTTTTCCAGATAGTTATCTATATTAAAGCTTTCCATTTTGATTTATCCTTCTTCGGTCAAGGGCAATTGCAAACAAGCCGAGAATAACAAAAATAATTGATTTTGAAATTAAAGCTGGAAGTGGGATTTCAGCGCCGGATGCAAATTGGAGCGCAGATTGGGTAATCATCATTACGGCAACAACAATAATTGACTGTAATAAAATGGCATACAAAACTACACCGAAAGAATCTTTTTTTCTCATGAGAATCAGCGCAATAAAACATAATGGTGAGATGATGCCAAGATCCAAAACATAGGTAGGTTCTGTCGTATAGTTTTCTATCAGACTCAAAGAAGTTCCGTTGAGGATAGTTGGAATTATATCCGGCCACCAGGCTACACAGAGTGAGATTCCAGAAAATATCAGAAAGACTGCATCTGATTTTTTCATTTCAAAAGAAAAATTGAATTTGTTTAAATCTCTCATTCTATTAATCAGTGTAAAAAATAGCAGAGAAAACAGAATTACATATATCACAAAAATACGATTATATTTTACACCAATGCACAAGCTTACTGCATAATACAGACTTATCGCTTCGATTGAGACAAGACGTAACTGAGTATTTGCTATACTGGCCCGCAAGTCTCTTATTAAAGAAATTAAAAAAAGCGGAACAAGGAAAAACAAGACACACAAATCAGAACCAATAAAAATCGGGGCTTTAAAATATGAGTCATCTTTATAGATTCCGCTTCCAAAAAGTTTTACTTCATCACCATATTGATTTATGTACGAATAGGCATTGGAAAAATCCAATGATAAAACTCCGCAAAGGGAAACTATAATCAAAAGCAGAATGATTATGATTTCCGGTATTCTTTTTTTCATTTATTTTCTCCTGCCCCACCATGTCTAGGTGTTGAACACTTTTTCATAGCCGGAAGCTCATCGTACATCGCGCGAAGGAGCTTGTACAGGAACTCGCGGTTATCAACATCATCAACAAGGAGCATTTCTTTGGCACCTTCGTAGGGAAGTTCCTTTTGAGCATCGGGCATTAAATCTACGGCGGCTTTTACAGGCTTTACAAGAAAACGGTCGTCATAAATCCCACCTACAATTTTCCCCTTGTAATAGATTATATATTCTCCCATCATCGCTCGGTATTTTACATCTTGCAAATCCGAAAGCTGGTCCATTATAAAATCAAGATATTCTTTACTTGATGCCATTGCACAACTCCTTTGACATAAATAATAATAGTTCATCGTCATTTACGCAAGGGTCATACGGATCCAATGGCTTCCCCTTATACCAGACACCGCTTCCATCAAAGTTATATCCTCGTTTTACATACATTCGTTGAGCCGGACCATAACCTGAATGAACGCCTACAGCCAGATAGACCATCTTGGAAAACTTTGAGGCTTCCTGTTCCGCCGCATCCATCAGTTTGCTTCCTATTCCCTTATTGTGAACGTCAAAGAAAACGGTCAGGTCTTCTATATATGGATACCGCTGATTTCCCCAAGGTCCCTCGGTAGGATTCAAAGCAAGGGTGCATTGTCCGGAAACTCTATCTTCATATTCTGCAATGAAAACAAGACTCTTTTTTTCTTCCTGATCCCTGTAGTAATTTTCGTATGTTTCGATTGAAGGATGCCAGCCGTAAGAAAGGTAAGTGTCAAAAAGTATCTTGGCATCTTCCGGGACCATGCTTCGTATTTTTATTTTCCCATCATCATGATAAACCTTCATCTTAACCTGCCTTAAAAGATGTAAACCATATAGCTCTGGTTCAGCTCAAACCCGAATTTAAAAGCAATATTTCTGGAGACCTCTGTCTGCGCATCCCAATGGACCAAAAGACCGCGCCCCTCACAATCTTTGAGCATTTCACTTATGCATTGGTTTGCAAGTCCCCTCCTACGGTAATCTTCAAGAGTTGAAAAATCCAGTTCAACTTCATTTTCAAAACTGATGAAAGAAGAAGCCGAAGATACGATTTTACCCTCATGCCATATAACCGCACCTGTACCGTTTGTAATAAAATCTTCCGCGCTCTTATAATTCTTCCCATGAGAAAAAGGCTTGGCATCAAATTCCTTTTCACCGAACTTTTGCAATTCATATCCGGTTGGAAGCTCATCTAAATCGGGAAAAACAAAATGATTCAAAGCCTTCATCTCATAACGTACATAAGTTTCTGCATCAGGACAATTCTGCCGGATAAAGTTTTCCCATTCTTCAGAAAGACAAACCAGATGTCGTCCGCACTTGGGCATACAAAGTTGATTAAAAAGAGTCTCATTTGGTTTCCCGGAAAGATAAGTAAATAAAGCTTCTGCTATTGAGCCATCTTCGTAAACATGATTTTTTCCAAAATGACCCTCCTCACAAGCACGGAGCAAAAGTGGTTTTGTAAGAATAAAATCAAAAGTTTCCTGTCTGTCCTGAACGCTAAAAATCATTTTTTCTTCAGTTTATCAATTTTCTTCTTTAGGGATTTTGAAAGGTCTCCTTCTGAAATGATGATGTCTTGGAATACCCAACCTTGCAACTCGGGATTGTAATAAACTGTAACATAATCGTTTTGCTTAAAGGAAGGGAGCTTCCACAAATCAGAAAGAATTGAATTAGCGGCTATAAGCTCATTGTTGAACCTCACATAAAGGGGAAGTCCTTTTATCTTTATGCCCTTCTTCAACTGTAGTTTATGTCCGTCTGGATCTGTTCCCAACAGAGAAGAACCGGATTTAATGGTTATGGATTTGTTGATTTTTGTTCCCCAGACATCTTTGTTTGGAAGAACGACAACCTGAGCCTTGTTTTTTACTGTCAGAGATCGGCATTCATTTTCAATAATCTTTGAAACAGACTCTGTAAAAACCATGTCATAAGTGTCATATGATATTTCTTTAACTGCTTCCTTAGGATTAATGTCGTTGTCATTAACTATGACGTCTTCAAAGAACCAGCATTTTAGTTCAGGTTTGTAAGCAATAGTATAATAGTCGTTTTCACTTAATGCAGGAAGAGACCATAAATCAGAAGTTATTGTGTCGGCGGCAACAAGGGTGTTGTTATTTCTGATATAAAGGGGAAGGCCTTCTATTTTTATGCCCTTTTTCAACACCAGTTTATGTCCGTCAGGTCCTGTACCAAGAAGGGAAGAACCGGATTCAATAATTAAGGATTCGTTAACTTTTGTTCCAAAGACATCTTTTTTAGGAAGGATGACCACCTGAGAATTGTTTTTTACAATCAATGAACGGCATTCAGTTTCCAACACTTTTGAAACAGACTTTGTAAAAACCATGTCATAATTATCATACAAATTTTCATTGAAGGGATTCATAAAACGGATTTCATTTATGGAAACCCAGCCCTTTAAACTTGAACTGTAGCAAAACTCTATGTTTCCAACCCATTCAATCAGCTCTTGATTTCCGCTCTTCCAGACTTCATCCAGAGTCATTGGCAATTTTCTTGTAAACACAAGGTCATCTGAAACACGCACCTTGTAGTATAAATCTATGCCCTTTACACTGGTTCCCTGTTTGAACACAAGATAGACTGCACCATCTTTTGCCGCGACAAGGGAAGATCCTTTGTCAACTACAATGTTTCCGTGAACAATAGCATCTGTCATTGTAAAAGTTGAACCATTTGTGACACGCAGGGTTTTTCCTTTTGAAATTGTGTTAAACTCAGTCTTTACTGTATAATTCTTATTATATGTGCCGCTTAATTCAGCTGCAAACAGGGGTGAGATACCAACAAACAGAAAAAATAAAACAAGGATGAATTTGTTACGCATAATAAAATTATACTACCCTAAATGGAAACTGTCAATTTTTCCCAGGGCAAATGATTTTATCAACACAGCTTGACTGTAAATCCTTGGGGATTCGGTTTTACACTAAACTCTTTGAAAATGATATGTGCCCTTCGAGTTCAACAAAGCCGTTCTTTTTATAGAATTGATATGCAGGAACATCTCGACCGGTCTGTAGGAAGATGCTCACCAAACCGATGCCCTTGATGTACTTTTCAACTTCTGCCATAAATCTTGTGCCAATGCCTTCGTGCTGTCGATTTCGGCTTACACAAAACTCATCAATTACATATTCTGTTCCACGCCACCAGTGTTTGATGCTCCCCATCGAAAGACCCACCAACTCATCACCATCAAAAAAGCCGAGGGTAAGGGAAGACGGCTGTCCCGTCAAATCAAGAATATAATTTTCCAGCTGATTTTCATCGCTCCAGTCATCGTTCCATGGCTCATTAGTAAAAACATCTGCAAAGAAAGCCTTTATCATTTCAAAGCTTGAAGCATCAAGTTTTTTAAGGATTAAGTTGGCACTCATATTTTGTTTCCCCATCTGTACAAATTGATTTACTCATTCACCCTGAGGGACATTTTCGTTAAGGCTTTTGTTTCTATAATTCAAATTTGTCCTCAATGTATATCCCTGTTTTTCCCAGAATGCATTTGCAACATCATTATCCTTAAATACAAGGCCAAAGATTTTATTTATGCCTTCTTTGCGGAGAGCCTCTTCTGCCTTTTGAACAAGCTGATGTGCAATTCCTTCCCTTCTGAATGAAGGATGAACACACATATGATGAATGATAGCACGGCGGCCGTCATGACCTGTAAGAATTACACCTACAATCTGATTCTTGTCTCCAGAACCATCTTTTGATTCTGCCAGGAAACAAGTTGTAGGATTCCTCTTAAGATAACGTGCAATTCCTTCGCGGGTGTCATCAACAGGATTCAATGCCCTCTTGCTCTGCTCAGTACTATTCCATAGTTCATAAATGCCATCATAATCTTCAATTGTAACCAGTCTAAATGAAATGTTCATTTTCATACCTCCATTTTATTTGAAGAAATCATATTATACTGCCTTTATCATAATCATTTCCATCGGCTGCTCATATCCCGGAACATCAACGACAAATCCACCGCAATCCTTATACCCAAGCTTTCGATAAAAATGTTGGGCGTCTTCATCAACCTGAGTGGATGTCATCAGCATTCCATAACCTTTGGATTTCATGTCCTGTTCCCAATGTTCCATCAACTGCTTTCCATATCCCATATTGCGATAATTTGAATCGATAAAGAGCATCGTACAAAACGGTGTGTTATCCCAGAAAAGATTATACCTGAGCACACCAACTATCTTTTTGTCTTCAACATAAACATATCCCTGTCCGCACCTAACCTTTTCCTCAAATTCCGACTCCGGCAGATGTTTGTCCAAAGAATACCACGCTTCCTTATCCTGCATTTCAACTTTTCTTATCATTGTTGTTCTTTCTCCAAGCGTTGGAGTATGTCGGGGTTGGTGTCTGTAATCATCTTGAGTTTTTCGCATGACTTTAATTCCGTGCAGTTTCCGCAAGTTGCAAATTTCTTTTCCTCGGCACACTTTTTGATGTTGCACATGGATTCGCAAAAAGGGAACTTAACACCGGGAATTTTACATCCCACACAATTGATCATCTCCGGGGTGATTTTCGCTCCATTCCACTCCGACCATTTTTCCGCAACCTTGACCTTCATAGCTTCATCATTGTTGACTGTCGCAATTCTGGCCTCACAGACCTCACAATCAAGACCGCAATACGCAATAAAATCATTCATAGTTTTTCTCCCTTATAGCCTTTGTTTTATTATTTTTTTTTCAGCTTCAAAAATAAGATGGAAACCATGTTGATGGATCTATGATTTCACCTTTGTATTTCATCCTTATGTTTAGCACCATTCCGTTATCTCCTCCTCCAAGCATTGTTGAAAGATATGTTCCTTTTTTTACTTTGTCACCAACTTTAAGTTTTTCGTCAATTCGCATATATCCAAAATACTGTATTTCCAAATCTTCTGTTTTAATGGTGATGGAAGTGCCCAGTCCTAAATTTTGTTCAAGATTTTTTAATCCAGTAATTTCGATGATTTCCCCGTCTAATGCAGAACATACTTTTCTTATGGCATAATATGGGTAGGATATATAATCCCTAAAGAATGATTTCCCAGTAAAGGGATTCTGTGCTTCTCCGAATTTTCCCGTAATCTTTATCTCATCCGTCGAATATTTTTCATTTGTCGTTTCCATTGTTACAGAATGAGCGTCGGCCATTATGTTTTTTGAAATGTATTCGTATACGTCGCTGTTCAGTTCTTGTGCAAAAATATTCGAGGATATAAAAATTGTGATTGCAGTGATGAGAATCTTTTTTATAGATCTGAGTTTATTTTTTTCGATAATAGAGTTTGATTCTTTATATTTCATTTTTGTAGATCTTTCCTCACCCAATTACCCGGTATCTCAATCTGATGTAGGAATTTTTCAAAACTGTGCAGTCCTGCAGTTCCAGCACGCCAAGGCCTGAAAGCTCGTCCCTTTTCAAAAGTGATTTTCCGTCAATGAGTGTCGCAGTATCCTTGCCGCCGACAAGAACAGGAGCGACTACAACATCAACATAGTCAAAGAGCTTTTCCCTCAGGAACATTCCATTTAGAGTACCGCCTGATTGAACAGTAAGACGCTCACAGCCAAAATCCTTTTTCAAATCCTCCAGAGCCTTTCCAAGCGAAAGATTCTCCTGAAAAATTATGTGCAGGTTATCTTCTTGCACATTAAATGCAGGATGATTTTTATTTGACGTTATCAGCACAAATTGACTGGACTTTGCACAAAAATATATAACTCCGCTTTCTTTAAGATGATGATTGTCCAGCACTACAAAAGACACCGGTGTTTTTTCGGGAAGCGGTTTTTCATTTACGCCCATCTTAGCCTGAACAAGACCTGTATTGAATGACCATAAATCAGTTGTCTGCTCAATCTCATAATATTGATGGAGTCCTTCCTTCAATCCGTCAATCAGAGGGAAATCCCTGTCTACATCAAGTTCATCACTTGCACCAGTGGATATTTTCCCATCAAGAGACATGAGCATGAATAAAGTTGTTACAGGCCTTCCCATTTTTATCCTCCGATTTACGACTGCTTCATCTTGAGTGACTTCAGATATTCCTTTTGTTCGATAGAAACCCTAAAACTTTCATATGCCTTTTGGATTGCCTTGTTGTGTGTCCACGGATCAAGCTTTTTATTCTGAATAAATGGCAGAGTGCTATCCCACTGTTTAACAAGCGCTTCTGCAAACAGCCATGCGGTCATCATGTTTACGTAATATTCATCGCTTCGGATTTTGGCGGGAAGTTCAAGGTATTCCGGCTTGAAGTCATCATCAAGATAATACTTCATCAAAAGAAGCATTCCAACTCTTTTTGTAAAAGGCTTTTCGTCTTTTATCCAAAACTTGATTTTAGGGAGCAGCTTACCCTTGTTCTTTTTGAGCACTGGAGGATTAAGTCCATCGCTAACAGCCCAACTGTTGATGTATGGCAGGAATTGTTCAAGCTGAGACAGGCATTCGTCATAGTCTTTGATTTTATTAATTAGTGCAATATGAAGGCAGTTTTCTTCATGATATTTGTGGGGAAGTTCACCCATGAATTTTTCAACTTCTCCTTGAGGAAGTGAAGCAAGCTCACGGATGATTTTCTTGTAGCTTGGAGAACGGACTCCGATAAAGCATTCCCTTGGCAGCGTTGGAACAAGCTTGGCGGAAAAGTCAGTGTATTTTGAGTCCTGATATTCAAACAGTATCTTTTGAATTTTGGTCATAAGAATCTCCATTCACAGTATACATCATCATATTGTTTTATTCTATATTAAATTGTTCTTATGATGACAAATAGAAAAAAACATGTTAAAATCAATGCGAAATCTAATATAGAGATAATGATTTTAGGAAAGAATATGAAGAGATGTTTTGTTTTTTTTTTCCGGTAGTTTTTATTCTTGCCTCAGGATGTTCTAAAAAAGAAGTCCAACTACCAGAGCAGGCTGTTCAGGAAGGGCAGGGTATAGATAATCAAATACAGGAAACACAAGATGAACCTGAAGCACCTGAAAATTTATATTTTGTAAACACCGATTCTCTAAAGGTTCGTGACGCACCCAACATGCAGGGGAATAAAGTTGGCAGCTTGGAGTTTGGATCTGTTGTAGAGGTTTTTGAAACACAGGGGTCAGGTGAATATAAAGACGGAATCCTGGACAAATGGTGCCGCATTTCCAATGAATCAGAACAGTGGGCCAATTACTTTTACCTTTCACAGTTTCCCGCCAAACTTGAATATGAAGACAAATACGAAACAGGCCTCCATGAAGACGGAGAATATTGGTACGAAAATTACACACCAGGTTATGGAGAAACTGTAATAATTCGTTTTAATCAGGATGTGATTTCCGAGATTTCATATTCGATAGATAAATAAATGCCGTCGGACATGAAGATGAATTACAAGAGAGTGAACTGGGACGAATACAGTTTGTAGTATGGTCCCAGATATCATTTTGGAAACATTGTTTAAATCTGGAGGACTGTATCCTGCAATTAGATTGCATTCCAGATGAACAAGAACGCAAATACACATCCCCATGCATTTTTGGTCTGTCTGTAAATGATGAGCATTCCATACAATGCGATAAAGGTTGTGATTAATTCAATTATTCCAAAAAGGTCGAAACTCATCGGGTGGAAAAGAATTCCCATCAGGGTGCATACAAGAGTTCCCCATGAAAACAGCTTGCAGTTTACAGGATACCGTCTGTCTATGATATTGCTGATTACCGCATAGTTGAATCCCTCAAAGAATCCCCAGAATACTGCAATGATAAGCGTTCCAATGATGGTGGCAACAATACCTGCCTTATGGAGGTCGGGTATTACCATAATGCTCAATGGTTCATATCTTTCAAACTGCCCGGACAATACGATATAAAGAATGTACGGCATAAAACACAAAATCGTTCCGCCAATCGCCTTGAGTGCATTTTTCCATCTCAGGCCAAAGCTCGTAAACGGTTCTTTACGCAGGATGCATACTATCGTTATTCCCAATCCGGCTATTCCAAACTGCATTGCCGATACTGTAAACAAACGTGGCCAAACGGAAACGCTGCTGTCTTTGCAAAAGGCCATGATTTTGTTTCCTATCATCATGTAGATGGCATATACAGCCAAAGTTACCAGTGCGATGATCCACAGGTTTATGTTCAGCTTTTTTTGCTCATCCGTTAAAGTCTTTTTCCCCATAATTAGCTCCTTTTAATCTGTTTTTTTCTGCTATGAATTTTTCATAAACGATAGAATATCTCATTTTCAGAAAAAATTCTATGTTTTCCTGGAATTAAAGAGTGTGATAGTACGGACAGATATTCTCATAGTGACCGTCCTTCATTCTGAAGCCACCTGGAATTGTTCCAAGCTGAACAAAACCAAGTCTATCATACAAATGCCGTGCATGGATGTTGCTCTCGACAACAGCATTGAATTGAAGGACACGGAAGCCTAATTCTTTTCCCATCTTAAGGCAGTCCGTTACCAGTTTTTCTCCGATGTGCTTTCCGCGACACTTAGAGCTTACTGCATAACTTGCATTACAGATATGACCGCATCTACCAACATTATTGGGATGCAGAATATAAAGTCCCACTATCTGCCCATCATCTTCTGCCACCCCTGTATAACTCTGTGACTCAAAGAAAACTTTTCCAGAAGTTTCATCCAACATTTCCTCTTGCGGAAACGCTATGCCATCTTCAACAACTTCATTCCAGATTTCTATCATCTTCTCAAGGTCTTTTTCTTGAAATTTACGAATTATCATCTTTTATCTCCTTTCAAACCCCAAACAACTCTACCGTCTGTTTCATCCTGTCTGCAACTTTTACACCAAAGGGACATCGGCTTTCACAGCCTTTACATGCGACACACTCCGAAGCGGTATGCTCAAGTGCTTTGTAATGCTGGGCTATGCTTTCTGGAATGCTTTTTTGTGCGGTTGCCAGATCATAGAATTTATTTACCATGGCGATATCAATATCAACAGGGCAGGGCTTGCAGTGGCCGCAATAAGTGCACTGTCCGTTGTATGAGTGAAGAGGGGCATTTGCAATTACCGAGGCATAGTCCTTTTCATCATCACTTGCATTTTCATAATAAACCGCATCATCAATTTGCTCTTTTGTATCGTATCCGCAAAGGATTGAAGCTGCTCCTGGACGTGTGAGTGCATAATGGATGAGCTGAACCGGAGTGAATGCAACACCGAATGGCGACCTGTCTTTGTCTAACAAGGCTCCACCAAAAAAGCCCTTCATTACAGTAAGGCCTACATTATTTTCTTCGCACATTTGATAAAAACGTGCCCTGTCAGGATCTATTCCAGACAGGTGATCCTTGTCATATCCACCGAACATGGAATAAAGATCTTCTGTTGCAGGCCTCATGTCAAACGCAGGATTTATGCTGAATAAAATCATCTCTATAAAGCCTGTCTCCACAGCCAGTTTACCGATTAAGGGATTATGTGTGGAAAGCCCGATGTGCTTAATCACTCCCTTATCATGAAGCTCATGTACATACTCTATGAACTCTCCGCTCATGACATTGTTCCATTCTTCCATAGAATCAATATAGTGAATCATTCCGAGGTCAATGTAATCGGTGTGAAATCTGGAAAGGAGATCTTCAAACGCAGGACGCACAAATTTCATGTCCCTTGTTCTGACATACTGACCGTTCTGATAAGTGGAGCCGATATGTCCCTGTACATACCACGAATCACGGCAGCCTTCCATTGCCTTTCCTATGATGTCCCTTGATTTTGGATCGGGCATCCAGCAGTCAACAATGTTTATTCCTTTATCATGCGCATACTTAAGCAGCTCTACAGAGTCTGTCTCTTCATGTCTTTCAAGCCATTCTCCGCCAAATCCGATTTCACTTACCTTGAGTCCTGTTTTTCCTAATGTCCTGTAATTCATTTTATCCTCCTTATCGTCTTGTAAAATTCTTTACAAAAATAAGAAAGCTCTGAGCCCATCGAGCTTTTTCTGCATCACTTTCCGTCCCAGTTCATAGACACGCTGTAATTCATCCGGATTTTTTTCTGTACGGCTAATACCAAGGGAGGTCCCCGGGCAGATTACAAAACACTTTCCAGCGGCTTCCTGTTCAAAGACGTAGGCCTTTTCCTCATTGTAGACTTCGTGACGCTTGAGCATTGCTTCATAAATCTTTGGATATTTTCTAAGGGCGAACTTCATAAGGGCAAGCGAAGAACTTGGCTTTTTTACGAAGTCTCGCGGCTGAGTCAGAACAACAAGATTCTTTTCATAACCCATGTCTTCAAAAGCTTTAAGTGGAATTGATTCGGTCATTCCGCCATCCAGAAGTTCGTAACCGTCAATTTTCACAACACGAGAAACAAGGGGCATACTTGCACTTGCCCGCATCCAAGTCAAATCATTCTGGTCACAAGTTTTAAGTTCCTTAATAACCGGCTTGCCTGTACGACAGTCCGAAGCAACAGCATAAAATTTCAGAGGATTTGAAACATAGGTTTCATAATCAAAAAGATCAAGTTTGTTTGGAAGCTGATTGTAACAGAAATCGGCACCATAAAGATCGCCCGTCAGAAACAATGAACGGAATGAACAATAGCGCCAGTTGTGCGAAAAACGTTTGTTGTAGCGGATGGCACGTCCAATCTGCTTAGACTTAAAATTACAGCCAAAGGTTGCTCCCGCAGAAACACCAATCGCACCGTCAAAATCAATTCCATTTTCCAGAAGAACATCGCACACACCGGCCGTAAACATGCCGCGCATAGCCCCGCCTTCCATCACAAGTCCTTTTTGCATAGTTTTCCCTTTTCACAAAGCATATCATAGCTGCTAAAAATCTTCTAGTCTCTGTTTTACAACACGCAATAAACGCAGTTTCGGGCTTGATGCAGCAATTGCCGTGGATTTGATTTTTTTTGCAATTACCTTTACTACGCTGGCTATCTTTATCAAAATCCCAAAGGATAGTGAGGAAAAGACCGGAAGTGAAAGCGTGCTTAAACTCGCAAAAGAAGGACTTGAATATCTGAAGCAGATTGAAAAGGTATAAATATTCTGATTGATATCCTGAATATTTATATCACTCAAAATAAAAGATGTCCTCAAACTTTTTATCGAGGGCAACGCACAGAATAAGAGCGAGCTTTGCAGTTGGGCAGAATTGCAGGGTTTCTATGGAACTGATTGTATTTCTGGAAACTCCTACCATCTGTGCAAGGTCTGACTGTGAAAGCTTCTTTTCTGTGCGGATTTCTTTTAAGCGATTTTGCAGAACAAGATTTTCGTTCATGACGCGGCTCCCGGAATGGTACCAATTTTCCCAGACAACTGCAGAATAAAAAGAACAAGCAGAGCTGCAAAAATCAAAAGATACCCGAGTGCGACAAACAGTTCATGAAGTTTTTTAAGCCTTGCAAACTTAACAAAAAATGCCACACAGACCATTCCAAAGAAAACAATCCAGCACTCTATTTTTATCTGCCTGGTGAAAATCCAGTTTAAAATCGAAACTAAAACACACAATCCGAAAGATGAAAAATAAGCAATTGTTGCTGCAGTCTTCTGTACTTCCAGATCTTCAATATCTTTTCCAGCATTATCGCTGCGACTTTTTTCCAGAATCTCTTCTTTTGTCATAATTCTTCCTCACAAAACCGCATTAGCGGCACTTAATAGTATAGTCTAAAACTTCTTTCGGGCAAGTCTTTACACACTCGCCACACAAAATGCATTCAGCACTTTTTATTTCGCCCTTCTGCAAAAGCTGAGTAACATTCAGGCTCATAGGACAAACCTTTTCGCATTTTTTACAGCCAATACAGTTTTCTTTTTTCGATTTGATTTTCAACTGCGGCAAGTGCAAAAGTCTTCCAACCTTGTATCCAAAAATCATAAAGGGTGCCATCCAGCAGATGTAGTGACAGTTTGCCCTTTTCCCGTGAATCAAAGCCGGAATCAAAAACAAAATCACAATTCCGTAATAAATCACATAGCCGTAAATATCAGAAATTGAAATGCCATGCTCGGTCATAAAAAATGGCTGAATCGTATAATCACCTTTTCCAAGAACATGGCAGACAATTATTCCGCTTATCCACACAACCCAGATTCCATATTTGATGTAATTACGCCACCCCTGCTTTGGAGCCTTATCAGAAATCTGGGCAAAGCATTCGCACATACCACCGGTAGGACAGAAAAAACCGCACCAGAGGCGTCCGAAAAACAAGCCCAGAATAAACATCAGCGAAAAAACAATAAAGCTTCCATTAATAATATGCTGCATGGCCGACATTAAAATCAGGTAAGGCGAAAAATAATAAATCGTAATTGGAAAAAGCAGCATGCTGACAATAAGCGTAAACTTTCGGATTTTTTGCAAAGTCATAATCTTCCTCCTGTGTAAGCGGGCCGGTCAGAGCCCGCGGTGTTCTATAGCAAAGCGTTAAAAAAAAATTGCGATGCAGCAATTTTTTAGCTTTACCTCGTATGCCAAGTAAACTTGGTATACATCAGATTATAAACATGCAAAGTAAACTTGTCAAGCATTGCATAGTATACTTGTCAATTCGTATTGATTATCCTGTTCACCCAATCGTGCAGAGCTTTCCGCGGAGAATGTATCCTATTTTTGAATAACAGGCATTTGACGCCACATAATCTGCATCAGTATACAGCGTTGGAAGGTATCCCAACCGGGCAGCTTCTTCTGTAACCCGGTAAACAATATTTTCTGCATAATGCCTGCGGCGGTAATCTTTAAGTGTAAATACAAGACCAAGACTTGCCATATTACCGGCAATCCTTAAATCGCAGCTGGCAACATATTTTCCTTCTGCATTTTTCCAAAGGTAGCAGTGACCTTCTTCAATAAGAGCTTTTGAATCCTGCCTGTAACCTTTGCGGTCCTTCATATCAAGCTGGAGTTCAGTGTGGAAGCTTTCTTTAAAATCTGTTAAATCTTCCAGGTCTTCCAGTACACAAAGATGAAGTTCGCCATCCACTTTTCTAAGAGCAGTTTCATCAACAAGCTTAGGACAATCATAGGCAAACATATTTTTAAGAATGGAAAGCTTTTTACCTTCACCGGCAGCCCGTTTAATAAAATATTCAGCAAGCTCATACTTCATGTTTATGCCGTGCTTTCCGTCAAGAAATCCGTGCTCATCAGAAATTCTATAAGCATTTTCCATTTCTTCCTGAGTTGCATCCGCAGCAGTCCAAATCCAGACAGGAAAAGGACTTTGAGAATAACAGATAATCATGCGGCTGTGGTCACTTAAAAGCAGTTCGCAGTTTCTTTTCACAATCCGTGTAAGCACAAAAAAAGTATACTTGTCGGCTTCCAGAATTTTAAAATCTCTTTCATCTACAAAATTATCCATACAGTTATTCTCCTTTCTAATTTTTTATTCGCATTATACAAAACTAAATCTTTTTCTGCATCCACAAAAGATCATAATAACGGCCAAACTTTTTCCCCACATCCTTAAGCTGCCCCGCCACAAAATAACCTTCCTTGAGGTGGAACCTGTAACTGTCTTTTGTAAGATACTCATCTTCCCGCTCACAATAAGCAACACCCGCCAGAAGATTTTCAATCCCCATTTCCTTCAACCGCGCTTCAAGCTGAGCATAAAGAAAAGCCCCCACTCCCATCCTGCGGCAATCCTTATCAACATAAATCGAAGTTGCAACAGTCCAGTCGTAAGCCTCACGTTTACTGTAAGCACTCGCATACACATAGCCCACAACCACGCCGTCCTTTTCGCAAACCAGGTACGGATATTTCTGTTTTACATTTTTAATCCGCTCTTTAAACTCGTCCACAGTTGGCACTTCATATTCATACGAAACCGCAGTCTCCGTAATATAAGGCGCATAAATCTCCACCAGTCGCTCAGCATCCTCTAGCTCGGCATCACGTATTTTTAGTTCAGTATTCATATTGTGTATTTTAATATATTGCTTTATAAGGGGGAAGTGAGTTTTGCAAACTTCGATTTTTATATCGAATGCAAAACTCATTAGCGAAGCGTTTCTCCCCCTGTCTCCAGCCCGCATTCGCGGTCTTCCGCCACCCCCTCTCCTAAGGGGACACCCCTTAAAATCCCCGCACTCCAATTTCTTTTTTCACAATTTCGTATTATAATAAAATGACTTATGACCCAAATCCAGCAAATACTTTTTAAATACCAGGACCCTCAATACGCCGACTTTTCCGCCAAGCTTGTACCAACTCTTCCGCGCGAATCATTTATTGGAATCCGCTCGCCAAATTACAAACTCGTTCTTAAAGAGCTCAAAACTCTTCCGCTTGATGCCACAAACGATTTTCTAAAAGAACTGCCCCACCAATATCACGAAGAAAACTGTCTGCACATTGCTCTCATCAACAAAACAAAAAATTATGATGAATGCCTTGCCGCACTTGAAAACTTTCTTCCATACATAAACAGCTGGGCAGTAAGCGACGGACTCAATCCACCAGCCCTCAAGAAAAACAAACAGCTCTTGCTTCCAAAGCTTGAGCAGTGGATTCGTGCCGAAGCCCCTTTTACAAAACGAGTTGGCATGCTTCTTTTAATGAAATATTTTCTGGATGATGATTATAAACCTGAATACTTAGAGCTGCCTGCTTCAATCCGCAGCGATGAATATTACGTAAATATGATGACAGCCTGGCTCTTTGCAGAAGCACTTGTTA
>JAEEGJ010013604.1_pt1 | contig 19637 bp, 23 predicted proteins | sample 8958761 | NCBI WGS metagenome assembly JAEEGJ01 (sample SAMN16246546, study PRJNA631951) | gut metagenome | biome: gut microbiome; feature: rumen; material: RS-attached | host: Bos | place: Iran: Karaj | collected 2018-10 | reverse complement strand
GAATGGTGTTTGCATTCCACACAGCAAAACTTTAGCGGACAGCCGTTGTAACTTGTTGTATATAGGGCTTATACAAGTGAATTTCCTAATAAAAGAGGTGCTTTGTGGCATTTAGCGGACACCAATATTATTATTTGAACCCTCAACAATAGTAGTTTCGTCAGTGGTTATCAAGTTCTCCTCCTCTGTTTGATATACATTATCCCTCATAACCACTCTTTTCCCCATAAATGTCTCCTTGATAGGTTTCAGCGAATAAAGCGACAAGTCGATTACTTGCATCCCGATGGTAGCAAGCCAGCAGAGCTGGAGCGCTCATAGTCGATTCTTCCCTGCATGATTGTCTTGACTATTAATCGAACATGCTCACGCTCGACATTTCTCGAATACATTTGGAACTGTTCTCGTTCCGAAGGTCTCAAGAAAGGTCTCAAATTCTCCATTCATACGCAATACGTCAAAATTGACAGTTTACAGGCTATCCCGAGGCGAGAAAGTTTCAAAATCTGCATAGCCGATATACTTTTATGAATGACAGACATAACAGACATCCAATCAACGTCCCCAGTGTATTGTGAAGCACATCATCGAACTCTGAAAAGCCGCGCTTAAGAACAAATTGCAATGCTTCGATGCCAACCGAGACAGCGAAGCCAAACGCCATAGCTTTAACAAACCTATGCTTTTTGAGAACTGAAGTAGCAAGCAGCCCAACCGGCACAAACACCACCACATTCATCACATTCTCTACAAACAATTCCGGCCTACTGTAACTCCAAAAAAGTGTAAAATTGAATTGTCGGAAAGGTTTTGCTACTCTGAAGATAATTGTCGAGGCATATAATAGAAAGACATATTCTATAATCAGTAACCCCATCGCATGGCGCCATCCAGTTTTCCATCCATTTATCCCTATCATTAAAACAGCCCCTGCACAAAATGCAATCAGAGCTATAATATACACATCATGGGGTATCCCATTTATCAGCATTCTAATATACCCACTGAATGTCATGATACACTATTCTTTACTGTCAACATCTTATGTATCTCAGCTTTCTTACTTTGCTTCCAGAACAAATGAAACACAATCCATATAGGCGACCATATCACTTCTGAAGGATAATGAAGCAACAAGTGACTCCACCGTGATGATAAAATACGAATGTTATAAAACCTCTTATATTGATAGCGTTTGTCTGTTTGTCCGAAGTTCCCTGACATCATAATCTCATTCAACAGAAACTTCCCTTCCTTTTCATCAGACTCACATATCAGATAATCATCTTCTAATTCAAACTGCGTCTTCATCACCCACATCACAGCCCTTGCAAACTTCTCCAATCTCAATGCCCGCAAAATCTTGGCAACGTATTCCTTCTTACTTCCTTCATCTGACTTCAAAACGAAATAATAGTCCATCACCTGCCTCAACCCGACTCCTTCGAAGAGGAAATGCCGATAGATATGCGTGAGTATAAAGATTACATTAAACTGATAAGGCGGAACAGCGAATCCCTTCTCCTCCAGATAAACGAAGCTATCAGCCCCAAAGCTATTATACCACTGGGCAAGCTTTCGATCATCCAGTAGATTCCTCATCAGCGTTGGCCGATGATGAAGCTCAACTTCAGTATCTTCAAAGGCATCATAATGAAACCTGTGGTAAGCCAAATCATCTGTTGGATGGGTGCTCTGGACATAATCACACACCTTCTGATAACCACCCTTCACCCAAATATCTATATCCCCAGGTTGCCTCAGCGACGCAAGGCCTTCGCCCCTTTCTGTACTTTCTGTGCTATCTGCAAGACTTAAATTATCTGTACAACCCGTGAAATCTGAGTGACTATATAACGTAGCGATCCCTTGACCTTTCAGTACAACCGCCTCCAGTCCCGCATCTTTCAGCTTCCTCCACATCTCTGCAGTCTGCTCGTCCACATGTTCATTTTGTGCTTGTATCTGTGCAGCATTGCTCAGCCATTCGAAATACAGTCCACCCTCTGGTTTCATGCTCTCAGGCAGCTTTGAAACGGCATAAAAACATACGCCTAAAAGCGATTGTCTGTATGCTGCATCATATACATGTCTCCATTCCTCTTGAGCAGGCACATCACTCAGGGAATTCTGACTACCTGTTGCAACACGAATCAATTCAAAAAGCAGATTATCAACATTCATGCTAACTTATTCAAACAATACCAATGATGGTTTAAACTTACTAATTAGTCTTTCATCCCACTGATCTATTTCTATAATCCGAACTTGCTCCGCATCTTTTACATACCTTTTTACATTCTTTTTAGCATTCTCTCCAACAACAATCACAATTTTGCCTGCTATTGACAAAGCAGTATCATTATACAGAGCCAATGTTTTTTCATGTAAATGATAATACTTCATCATGAACGTCAAGTACATCCCACAGAGAATAACTATAATAGCGATAAAAGAAACCATTGTTGGCATCAGGATATACCATACACTCACAGCTACCTGAATAATCATATATATTATCGCAACCTTCAGATGTGGTATCTTTAACTCATTGGCCATGATTTCGTATGCATGTTTCCGATGTGGCAGAAAAATATTCTCACGTAAGAATATGCGATGAACTATTGTCAAACCTCCATCTGTTAAGAAAACGCCCAAAAGAATTATCCATTTGAAATCATTCGATGCCCATATCAGCCTGATAATAAGATAGAACAAGATATACCCCATTGCCATTGAACCCACATCGCCTGCAAAACAATCAGCCTTTCCTTTAAAGTTGAAACAACAGAAAACCAAATCGGCCACAATCACACACCATATTAAATAGGGGTCAATAAAAGATACTACATGATAATTAACATATTGCAGTGTACCTAGCACCACGAGTGACATCCCGCACATCATGCCATTGATGCCATCCATAAAATTTATAATATTTACAACGCCTGTACTCAGTACTATTAGGGCAAAAATGATACCGACTGAAGATGTGGTGATCTGACTAACCAACAATGCCATTGCTACCACCTGACAGACAAGCCTGGTTCTCGGAGAGAGACTATGCAGGTCATCAACAAAACTAACAATCGACAAGACAGCCAAACCCGCAAAGAAATTTGGATATGAGAAGTCAGAATAAATCCACCACCCAAGTACTACAAGAAAGAACAAGAAGCCACCACCCCGAACTGTTGAATACAAGTGCGAACTCCTTTCCTCTGGGCTATCCTCTATACCTTTGTTTTTTGCCCATTTAATATAGCCTTTTTCTATAAAATATAGAACAGCAAACAGTAATATATATATGATAATCTCCATAATAAAATCAAATGGCACCTATTACCTTCATATATTCATCAACGATAATACTTCTATCATAGTTATTTTCAACTTTCTGTCTTCCAGCTGCTCCCATCTTCTTTTTCTCATCTGGAGACAGGGCTATAAACCGTTCTATACATTTGCAGAGTTGAAATATGCTACCTGCTTGATAAACATACCCAGAAACTCCATCGTCAACGCAGTCTCTGCAACCTTCCACGTTTGTTGTTATACAAGCCCTGCCACAAGCTGCAGTTTCCAAGAGGACGTTTGATATGCCTTCTCCGTATGAAGAAGGATGTATTATTGCATCTGATTCATAAATGAGTGGTCTGACATCATCCACACTACCATAATACTGAATAATTCCTTCCTTTTCGAGAGCAGCCAGTTTATCCTTATAATGCCCCTCAGATTTTTCAACAAATCCAACGACATTAAATAATGTCTGAGGATACTTTTTACTAATTACGACAGCAGCCTCCAGATAATCATCAACACACTTGTCTTTCATCACTCTGCCAATATAGTTGAACACCACCTTGTCAGTGGTTTTCTTTTCTTTGTATGCAAAATGTGTGAGATTAACGCCAGAGCCAGGAATCACCCTGCAACGTATGTCAGAACTTATCATACCTGATGCAAGCGCAACCTGCATATTCTCTTTATTTTGGAAGAAGACCATTAGACTCTTCCGCAGCGCCACCTTATACAATAATATGACAACACGTCGAATTAATCCGCCATTCTTATATCCACTTCCTATTCCCGTTACATTATTAATATGGGGAATATCCAACATATCTGCTGCAAGGCTGCCATATACATTTGGCTTAATTGTAAATGTACATACAATATCAGGCCTGTATTTCTTGAAAAGTCGATAATAATCCCATATCAGCTTCACGTCCTTAAACGGATTGGTTCCACGTCTGTCAATATCCACATCTTCGATAAAAACATCCTTCATTCCGCGGAAATAATCCAAGCGGTGATGTTCAGGACATGAGAGAATGACTTTGCACCCCCGCTCAATCAATGCCTCAATTATTTCCTTCCGGAAACAAAAGACATCATCTCCATGACAGTTCAGCAAAACAACCGTTTTCATTCAGGCAATCAATGATATAATCTCGACAATTTACAATTGTCATATTACCATCCACAAGGACGTCATGCAGAGGATACGTATTGAAAACACCTTGTTGATATATCAATTCTTGGTCTCTTCTCTCCGGAGCCAGATACTCCAACCTTGCCTTATCTGTACTTCTTTCCGTCATCCTTTTTATAGACACCCCTATATCCGTTTTCAAGTAGATGTTTACATATCTGTTGCTCTTATCTATAATTTTTAACAGAGTTTGATACGTCTGATTATAATCTATCTCTTCAAACTGTTGATAATGCAATGAAATGACAGATTGCCATAAGCCATGGTCAAAAATTATTATCGACTCTCTTGATTTCAACAAAGCCCTCACTTTATAAGCCAGATTCAGTAAGTTTTTATAGAATGATGCGCAATAAAAGCCATGGTTGCAATCTCTTATTAGCCTTACCAGCCGGCACATCGTTGTAGGATTCATTAGGAACAATGCGAAAGCAAAATACAATTTTATAAAAAAACGAATCCATGCAGGGTAGCCAAGATCCACTGCATAACTACATTCCATCACATCATAATCCCGCCGCAAAACATCCGCTACTGCATGAGAAACAGTACTTTTCCCACATCCTGGCAAGCCGTAAAAGTCCAAGCAAATCATTTTAGATAATCTTCCATATTTCACACATTACTATTCGAATAGATTGCTGGAAATCACAATTCGTTTCAACCATTATTGATGGTGAAATGTCAACTGCCATAACTGCACGTTTCTTTTTTTCAATTTCATCAATAGTCATCTCTGGTTTTCTTCTGAGAGCGACTTCAGTTGGAACAGACAGTTTAACGATGAGGTCAGGTGCATTATATGCAGCTCTCTCATAAACAGAGTATTCTTTTTTTGCCAACCACTTACACAATGTATTCCTGCTATGTAGATATTTAGTCAGGAGAGGCCCGTCACTATAACCATGCGTAGACACCTGAGGATAACGGTCTACCAGGACAAGCATTCCATTATTCCTTGCTTTTGTCATTTGGCGTAGTTTTTCCTTTTTCTCCTGAATCAAAGTTATAGCCCATACGATCTTTGCCAAGGAATATACTCTTGCCTTTAGGGACACATACTTTTTCGAATGATATTCATTCTCTACGGCTTGTCCAAGACCTCTTCCTCCCAATTTACATGCAACAAATTTCATTGGTAACCGCAATAAAGAGCTACTACCATCACCGCTGCCCATATAGATGGTTTTTACATCTATTTTTTTCTTATACTCACGATGCAAGTATTCTATAGTGGTTGATTTCCCTGCGCCATCACAACCTAAAAATGCCACAACACATCCACCAGATGGCGAAACTCTCCGGTATGCCCTTGTCGGGTTTAGGCTTAATCTGCGTCCTATTCCCCCAATTAACCAGAAAAATTCCCTCCTTAACCTCTGGCATCTCGAAACAAACAGGCCATATCCCGTGAAGGGTTTTAGGACTCGTAACAGTTCCTTTCTTAAAGGCCGGAGTTGTTTCTTTGCAGTGATTGGCACCCCATAGAGGGCTTTGATTTTTTGAACCGAATTATTGTCTCTAAACAGCGCCTTCACATGTCTTTCAAACGCTTCCTCTTCTGATCGTTCTTTCAGCCAATTCAACTCTTTGACATCATCCTTTCCAACTTTTCGAAACCAGTCCCTCAACCTCAATTTCAAGCACATCCTGATGAGCAGCAATATATACTCAACCTCTGGTGAAGATGTATAGACACCAGCATCTGTCTTAATCCTATTATTGAGAATATAATCTGTAAAAGGGGTGATTGTATACCCCTTAAGATGCGGCTCGCCAAGAGTCATCCTATAGTGCAAGTGCAAATGCCAGATTTTACACGCATCCACATCAAAACCTATAAAATCCTCTATCGCATTGTATTGCATCAACGGCATGGCCCTAAACCTCTTTAATCCACATTTACAAAGAACGTTCTCAAGCTCACCTCGCTGACATGGTGAAAAGAGCACATCAAGGTCAGTATCTCCATATAAAGCTGCTTCTATATGCTCATTGCTCTTCCAATGACAATATATAATCTGATGCTCCTCAAAAGCATCAAACATCTTTTTGACTGATTTCAGCATCTATGCAAGCAACATTAATTTGTAAATGGAATCATACTCATCATGCATCTTGTCAAGAGAGAAGTGACACTCCACAGTCCTTGACAACTGCTCGGACAAACTTTGCAAAGCAGCCTTATCTTTTGCCATGAAATTCTTGATTACCTTAACCCACAATTCCACATCCAAAGGAATAGGGTTAAAAAGATGATTGCACTTAGCTGCTATTTCCCGGTGAGCCGGTATGTCAGAAATGAGAGGAATTGCCCCCACCCTTATCGCCTCAAGGACGCTTAGATGCAGTCCCTCAACTAATGAGGCTGAAACATACAAACCACATTTGTTGATGATTCTATAGACATCATCCCGTGGCAACAGCCCGGCAAAAGTGATTCTATCGAGCACACCTTCTTCTGAAGCCAGACGTCTTATTAACTTATCCTTATCTTCTTTACCAACAAAGACGAGATTCATCTCAGGCAAATATTTCATCAGCCCAACAATAAATTTCTGGTTTTTAATAGGTATGATCCGATCCACACAAACCATAGTCCTCAAATCACAGATGCCATCATGCCTGTCCTCTGCCAACAAGGCATTATCTATTCTCTGAAAATCTACGCCATTTAATACGACTCTCAGCCGACTGCCTTTAACCTTTTTCACCCATTTAGGGTAGTCTTCAAATGCGGCCTTACTTACACAATTGGCATAATTGCTCAATAGTACACACAGACAACTTGATACTTTATACTTGACATCACGATTACTATAAAAACTATGAATAGTAAAGACAGTTCTTTTATTCAAGCCCATGAATAAAGTAGCGATATAGAACAACAAGGCGGATTTCTGATGGTGAAGATGGAAAATGACATCCTCCTTTCTTTTTTTCGAATCAGATAATATATCACGAATCAGTCTACGAAGCTCCCATAAATTGTAAGGCATAGAGTATACCGCAATATGATCAGGGATGTTAACCATAGCCTTATCATCCGGTGTCCTTGTAATAACTGTCTGCCTATAGTTTGGCCTGATCTTATCACGATAGATCACAAATTCATTGATTGGGATGCTTGTCGTAGATACTCCATCTACAACAGTTATCAAATGAACAGCCTTCATTCAATAGAGTTATTTCTTGCTCCTATAAAAAAGAGTTTCATGAAAAAACATTTTATTGCCGTCCCTTCAATCTTCTCATCATAAAAAAAACACCGCGAATAGCTTTATCCATCACCCTTTCTGTTGTCACTTCAGACAGATCAATGTCATTAAAACCAATAAAATCCTGTAAGTGTCCCTTTAGGAATTCTTCTAATTTGACAAATGTACTTTCACTCATTTTATTTTGATGAAAGCAAAATGTGAAAACTCCAGGAAGAGGCATAGCTACACAATGCTCAGAAAACTGTGGAATAAATACAAACCCATCTTTTTGATATGGTTTTAGTGCTATTGTATCACTGATGATTCTAATATCTGATTCCTCTTTTAATGCAGTCAGTGTATTTTTATCAAAAGTATGACTTGGTGCAAAAAAGAATTTTGCATTGATTCCATGCTCTTTCAATATTGCCACACCCTTACGGATCTTCTCTTTCTGCGTTTTTAACGGAACACCAGCGAATTCAGATCTTTTCCAAACAGGATTCAATCCTTTCAACCCTTCATCGGAAACACAAACATGATCATATCCATGCAAAGCCATGCACCAGCCTTTAGCCTGCCATTTCCGAGTCTTGTCCCAGAAACCATCATCCTCAGGTTCTATCATGGTTTTTGGACCTACATCTGCAGGGATGATACCAACAAGAGGCTTGACCCCATATTTATCAAGGATCTCTTCTAATTTTGCCCATAACTTAAAATTCATATATGGACTGGCATCATCAAGCCGTATCAAGTATTTTATCTTCATAACCCATTCACTTCGACGACATCATCATCAATGAAATGACTACATCCTTTCTGATATGAAAAACAAATCTTGTCATCAGTATTTGTCACAATAATGAATGGCATCTTATTCAATTCATCCCTAAGGGGCATATTCCTATCTGTTTTGTTTACAACAATATTTAAAACATCTCCAGTGTTATACTGCCCGACAAGCCAATTAAAGAAAGCCCGCTCCACTTTTTTCTGGGCGACCCTGCAGCTCATCACAAAATCTAGAAGATGATGAGTATGATTGTCATCAGATATAGAGACAAAGCCAATTATTCCATAGTCACCATATTTATCATTAACTCTTAATCCATATAATGAAACGTTATTATTCTCGTACAACAGATTATAATCATCTTCAGACCTCTTCTCCTTTGATATGTTAAATTGATTGCTCCTTTGTAACAATTCCAAACAACGTTCGCGCTCTTCATGACTATGATTGTCTTCGATGGGATGATAATTCTGTAACGGAAACATCAAATTCAGGCAGATACAGCAAACTATCGATGCTCTTCGCATCATAAACCCTAACCTGAGGTAAAGCTGTTTTAACTTCCTTTCGCTCAAACTCAGAATCATCAATGAGGGCGAATGAATCAACATTAATATTCAATTCTTTTGCTATCTCCATCAGGTTCTGGGATTTTCTGCCCCAATTGATGGCTGGATATAAGAAATAGTCAGACATTCCTATCTCCTCTATCTTCTGCCACGCTATATCATGGTTATTTTTGCTGACTATTGTTTGAAGAATCCCTCTTTTGTCCAGTTGCCCAATCATTTGGAGAACGTCTTCACGGGGTTTGATATTGGCGTTATCACCTATCACCCCCTCCCATAACGTATTGTCAAGGTCCCATGCGACACACTTAACCTTTGAGGCAGGTTTCTTTTCCTTGGAGTTTTTATAAGATACAAAATCAAGAAACATAAAAGTAAACTTGCCCGTATCGTTATTATCAAGGTATAATCTGACATGTGGAGATTTGAGGCAGTCAATTCTCATATCCAAGATCGGAATAAACTTTTCATTCCACCCAGGCTCAAGCAGGATCTGGTTCTTATAATAAATTCTATCCTTATCTTCTATCTCAAATATGAACTTCTGCTCCTTGTCTTGATGATTGTATACAGTTGCCATAAAACCATCTATGGCTTTTACATCCCCCTTAAATATATGCTTCTGAGTATAAATTAGGCCTATACTTTCTACGACTTTCGAGGGACGATGCTTATGCCATGCGACATTCTCAAACAACTTTTCTAAAAACAGACCAACTTTATTAATTCTATTTTGTATTCTGTTATTTCTTATGACAGGTATTCCTATAAGGTTCTCAGAAAGTTTTGCCTGTATCTTGGCCCATCTTCTAAACTCTATTTGACCTCCAACTATACCATTCCCAAAATCATAGGGAACAACACCATCCTCAAATCGAAGACACCTACCATCAGATCTTGGCTTATAGATTTTACATGAAGAATAGCACAAAGGAGCAGCGCATTCTACGCAATGTTCTATCCATAACAATGGCAAGACATGTGTCACCTTATATCCAGAATTGTAATCAGGAATAATAACTGCAATTTTTCCTCCCCAAATATAGCTAAACATGATGTAACCTAGGAAGAAAATATTATTTCATCAAAAGTATGTCGAATACCCTCTTCAAAATCCCGTTTGGTCGCAATATGACTTATTGTATCCTTCATCCCCCCCTGCAAGTGTTTGCGGTAATTCAGGTTCCCTGTCAACATGGTTATTTTCCGGGCAAAAGAGGCGGCATCCTTATTCACGGCAAGAAGCCCATTTACGCCATCCTTTATGGTGTATGGAATTGCAGAGTTGTCAAAAGCGACTATTGGCAGCCCATAATTCATGGCTTCAACAAACACCATGCCGTATCCTTCCAATAATGAAGGAGAAACAAACATTTCCGCATGTTTGAATAAATCTTCTTTTTCTTGTTCCGAAACACGTCCTCTGAAACAAACGATATCATCAAGTTGGTGTGACTTGACATATTCTGCCAACCTGTTATAGTACTTAACATCAGTCATTGTGCCAACGATATCCAAATGTACATGAGGTACGGTTTTCCTTACTTCAACTAAAGATTCTAAAAGATAATGTAATCCCTTTCTTTTTTCAACAGAACCGACAAACAGCAGATTTCCTGTCACATATTCACCTGACACATTAAAACGACTGTCGAACGGAATAGGAATATAGCTAATCGCCTTTTGCGGGAATAGCCGCTTTGCATGATTCAAGGTGTAGGGACTTGGAACAATAATACTCCGGCACAATCTGTAATAGATGTGTTGCCATAGGAAATTAACACACTTTCTCACCCCCCGGTCTATTAGATATGGAAAATGATGAATGATGACCATGGGAGTGCCTTTCCTAAGTAATCTAATGAATATCAACAATAGCAGATGATATTTATAAGACGTATCTCCAAAGAATATGATATCATCATGACCTATAATCTTTATCCATTTCAGCTCTGCCAGAGGAGCATATACTTTTCTCCATGACTGATAAGATTCTGCACAACTTGCTGCTGTTCTTACCTCTATTTGATAATGGTTCTTAAGATATGACAGTAAAGCATTATTGTATTTATGCCCACCCGTCAATGGCTTTCGAGGATTATTCAAGAAAACAACCTTCATTACTCCACTAATAATAGAACTATCTACCCTTTCTCATTATCTACCGCCTGTCAACAGGTTACATAATCCAGGCATATACCGCTTCAAGAATGCATATAAACCAAGACAAACAAGAATTGAAATAAATGAAATTGTGAAATATAGTATCAGCATCGCATAAGGATTATTATCTGGCACATGAAGTATAACAAATACAATCCTTCCGAACTCACCGATAAACAAATAATGCAGTGCGAATATAAAGAAACTACTATTTGCCAGGAAATAATTGACTTTAACTTTTCCTGATTCTAACAAATACGAAGCAGTATTTACTACCGCTACAACGCCGAAAAGAATACCAGCATTATGGATACAATCATGCCCCTCCACTCCTATTGCATGTGCATCCACAATAGCAATAGGCAAATACACCAATGGAGCATAATACAACTTGCGAAATGAAATAACAAAATTAGTCTTGTTTATACTGTATAATGCACCCCATGAAAAGAAAAACAAGGCGCACAGCAACTGGCCGGCATACAAACCAACATTACCTTCATTTGGGAATAATAGCGAAAAAAGAAACCAGACAAAACCGGCTATTATCACAAACCAGACTTTACAACTCCTGATAAACCAATATATAATTGGAGAAAAAATAATCATCAGCATCAAGTCACGCACAAACCACAACGGCAAGTCAATAGGATAAACACCTGTAAGAGGTTGAATTGTGGTGGAACCTAAAATAATACCACGGTTACCTGAATTAAACAGGAAGGTGTTAACGATCCGCATAAGTGTAATCTTCAACTCTGGTTGTCTATAGTACGAAGAAACAATAGGAAGGAAACACTTCAACTTCCATAATACTGCAATGAAATTCCAAAGCAAATAAGGGACGAGAAGAGTCAATGCCCTTATCTTCAGTTTTTTCTTGTATATTCCAACAGAGAACTCCTCCCTATAGAAAAACAAGAAACCAGATATTATAAAGAACAAGGGCACCGATATTCTTGCAATCACATCATTGATCAGCCGCATGATAAAGAAATACCAGTCTGGATTATCCAATCCGTACTTAACTCCATGGATAGCCAACCCTTTTGCTAATTCGAAGTGAATAAAAACAACTCCAACGCAGAGTGGGAAACGTAGATAACTGATTGTTCTAGACAATAGTTCATCGTTAGTCATAGTCCCATTATTCATATAATCCGAGTCCAAGCGTATATGTACGTTGTTGTATTTATGTCCACCCACAGTAGCTTATGGAGATGATTCATAAAACATTTCATTTTTTAGAAAAGAAGGAAGAAAAACGGCACATCTTTAACAGACAACGCTTTATGTACCACTTAAGTCGATTTACTTTTATCCATGAATTGGCAAAATGGTGAACACAATAAGTACTTTCAGAGACAACATAGGTAGCCTTTATATCATTATGATTGATATGGACATGGGCACAGAACCAGTCGTTCGGGAACAAGTTCAATACACTTTCATCTTTATCATAATCCGCCAAGTTCGATATCCGATTGACCTTATAATTACCTGCTGTTATGTCTGCTACTATTAAAGGCAGCACCTTCTTATCATACGAGCTATCGTCTTTTTTAAAATGCCTTCCATCATAATATTTTAGACAATCCCCAATCCATGTTATTCTTTTTTCGGCACCAAAGGCAGCACACTCCATACGTCCCTCATATGATTCCTCCCCAATAAAATAGGGCAAACTTAAAAGATTATCAAATCTCTTTATTACTTCTACATCGCAATCCAAATATATACCACCATAATTATATAATGCATACAATCGTATATAATCTGCAGCGAAAGCATACATCTTTGCATTGTATGCCTCTTTCACCCAGGGGATTTTTTCTATATCCATTCTTTTCTTATCCCATAGCACGAACTCATAGTCTGGAATAACCTTTTTCCAGCTATTCATACAATGCTTTATTTTTTCAGGATAAGGATCATCACTTAGCCAACAATAATGTATGACTTTCGGTATCATAGTTTATTCTCACTATTTCCCACCACCCATTTGGTCATCATATTATACTCTATTATCACTAATGTCTACTTAAATTTATGGCAATAGCTTTATATATTTCTGAAAATCAGTATTTTATAGGGATTTTTCGAGTCAACGGACTTGAAATGCTTATCAGTCTGATTTACAAGTCTTTGACAAAAATGCATGCCGTTTTTAGGGCTTTTAGAGCTATTTATAACTTTGTTCTGCATATGCTTAATTTTTTAGTGGACACTAGTGCTCTATTATATCAAATTATTCCTTCCATCCTCTCAACACACCTTTTCTGAAGTATGGGAAACTATCTTTTTTATCAAACTTCGGCAAATACATATAACCATCAGAGAATTCATATTGATATCCCATCTCCTCATACAATGCCTTTATTGTTTCTGCATCAGACAATCGATGATATGTACAGACAGATAATTTTATTTTGTGACTTTCTGTTAAAAATTTTTTATTACCATTCAAAACACCAACTTCAGCCCCTTCAATATCCATTTTAATAAACATACTCTTACCACAACACCCCTGAAGAGTTTTCTCCAACGTAATTTCTGAGTCCGTATCTATTACACCCACAGATTTATGAATGATCGTTACTTTGTCTTCTGAGTCGCGGAAAGTTGCCTGAAGGGGGGCAAACCATTGGGAATCACATTCGAAGAGATATGCATGGTCTAGGTAATCAATATTATCAAGTGTAAAAAGGCCTTCAGCATACCCTACATCAATAAGAATGTCGTTTTTATCAATTTTACATCTTTCGGATTGATACTGATGAGGTTGTTTTTCCATGTATTCCCCACCAAGTTTACTAACACAGATAGAATAATACTTTTTGCACCAATCAACACTTCGTTTTTTAGGGGAAATATAGTTTTCTACCCTTGTGAATGACAAACGGTAATTTTACGTTTTTATCATATCCAGCCTCTATATTAGTCAAAAACATGAGTTGCTTATAGGGATATTGGCATATTCCATTTTGAAGCAAGAAATCAGCCTCGGGAGTAATATCTGGGCAATGAGACTTTACCATTGCCATTCTCAACTCCAGAATATTCCAATCATTTCTCTCTCTGAAGCCCTTTAATCTCTTCCCTAAAGGTGTCTTATAGAAAAGATTACGGGAAACCCGATGAAGCCACATTCTGTTTTTATTCATATATTCATTTGTTTTTATCATTTACTATTCTTATAAAACTCAGAACGAGCTTTTGCTCTTCTCTATTTAAAGCCACATAATACGCAAAAATAGTAGCAAATAAAAATGAAAAAAGAGAAAAACCTATTATAGATAAAAAGCTATTCATTTCGAAATATGACATGAAAATGGCATACGGAACAACCATCAAGATCGAGAAACTCAGCAAAGGAACTATCACATATTGAAGATACGACATTTTTTTCATCTTAATATTTGGTAAGACAATCAACACACGCGCAATATGACTTATCACAGAAACCACTAAAAGAATAACAAACACCATGCCAGGCCATGCGTTGCTTACATATTTCAGATAAATATATGAAAATGGCAATACCATCAACGTGATTGTTTCAACAACGAGCTGATAAACTTTAAGTTTACCGGTAGCAAGGGTAGCTATTGCTAATGGATTTGCCAATATCTCAAAAATATTTATCACAAGCAGTAAGCGAACAAAATTCGCTGTATGTGGCGGATATTTGCCAAGCCATAATGTCAATAAAAAGTCTGTATAAAAAAGAACAGGTAGCGATAATGTAAAAAGCAAAAGAAAGGATGCCTTAGAGCTCATTACAATAAGCTTATGCATAGCTTCAAGATCGTTAGCGGCATAGGTCTTTGTTATTTGTGGATTAATTGCATGCTGAATATTATTGCAAAAGCGTAACAGAACGGCCTGAACTTGTACTGTTATTCCTCTTGCAGCGTTAACAGTAGGGCCAAAAAACACATTTAGTAGGATATTGATACCTTGGTTTTTACATATCCCTGCCGCTCCTCCAAACATTGACCATCCTATAAGTGAGAAAAGTTGTTTAAAGACATCTAAGTCGTATGAAGATAATTCACTTGCTTCATTGAAGTTTGAACGACAATAAAAATAATACGACAAACAGCTAATGATGGATATTGCCATCATCAATAATACATAGATGATTAGCTTATCGCCATCCATTAAAACCAACAGAAAAACAACAATTAGCTGAGCGAAATTCTCAGCAATAGATATAAATGCAAAAAAAGAGAATTGCTCATGAGAAATAACATCGGCTTCGAAAGGAATACGTATGATATTGATAAATGCTATTGCAGCCGAAATATATAGAACATAAAGTGCTGCTTCTTTTCTTAAGAGTGGTATTTGCAGTACATTTTGTACAATCCAGCACCCTAACAGGACTGTCAGTATTAATACAAGGAAAGCAAATGCAAGGTTAATATAGAAGCTTGTTGACAGGACTTTTTTTAATTTTGTTGTATTATTTGCACCAATCTCATAAGACAGGGCACTCCTGGTTGAGTTCAATAGCGGCCCAGAAAAGACAGTAAACAAGGTTACTACGCCTCCCACCACGTTATATACTCCGAAATCGACAATCCCCAGAGTACGAAGTATCACACGGCTTGTATAAAGTCCTATTATCATCGTGAAAAACAATCTCACATATAATAGAACTGTGTTTTGGGCTATTCTTTTTTTATCAAGCATTTTATCTCTCCTATCAAGTCTTTTTTTAACTCATCAGCGCCCTTGTAGTTAAGATGCAATCCGTCAATAAAAAATACGTCATTATGAAATATTTCCCCTCACGGAGGATGTGTTGTTATTATCATCCACTGCTCAGCGACGCGCCGCAACCAGCGCTTCACTGTCGAGATGCTCCGTGCCTGTCACAACACCCGTTTCCACGGCAAGGGCATTGGCTATCACTATTACATCGAGAAGGACGGAAAGGTCTACCAAACCCGTGATGAGTCAGAGATCGGCATGCACGCCCGCCATTACAATGCCCACTCCATTGGCATCTGCTATGAGGGTGGCTTGGATGAGAAGGGCCGTCCTTCCGACACCCGCACCCCAGAACAACGTGCTGCCCTCATCGCCCTACTCCGCTCCTTGAAAGCTGATTACCCTGATACCGAGATCCTGGGCCACTGCGAACTCGAAGGTGTCCACAAGGCCTGTCCTTCCTTCTCGTGTGTCGAGTACCGCGATTACTTCGAGTGCCTGCTCTCTCCTCAGGCCTAACCTCCCCCCGATTCCTCTTCTTTCCTTTTTTCTCTTCTTTCCTTTTTTCGCCTCAGTCCGTCCACGACGCTCTGAGGTTTTCTTTTGTCAAGGACACTCTTTCCGTCCTTTCCTTTATTTGACTATCGTCTTCCTCAGTCACGACTCGGCAGTGTCTGAACAAGTTCACACTGCCCTCGCTGCTCCATCGGTTGACTATCGTCTTTCTCACTCGCCTCTCGGCATACAGAAAGCAAGCTTTCGTCTGCCCTCGCTGCTCCCTCGGTTCTGCGGGACTATTATTATCACTTCTCTGCAAGGCAGAGACATTTCTGCTCTATCTGCGGGACATTTAGACTTTCTGCTATTTCTGTTATTTCTGCGGGACCTTATAAAAAGAATCTGTGATTTCTGTGCTATCTGTGTGACAGAGCAACCCAGTGCCAGGCATTCATTCAACTCAAGGAACTTGGAGCATCAGTCCGTCAACTCCCTCGGCTCTGCGGGACCAAGGAACCATTCAAAGAGCCAATCACCTTCTCCTCCTTGGTTTTATCACAGCCACAGAAGGCTGATAAGCCTTTAACCCACATTGCAGCGAGTGTTGAATTACACTTCTGAAAAATTGCTAAAATCCATACGTTTTCATCCTCCAGGTGCCTTTATAGTCCCCTTTTTTGCTAAATATTGCTAACAGAGAGAGGCATTCATTGCGTTTACCCCCTCCTGTAGGGCCTCCAGGCGTTTGGTGATTTGTTAAATAGTCACTACCTTTGCAGCCGTGTTCATTAGCAGGATACCGAAATACAGGCAAAGGCCAGAATCTATAGCCTGCTGGACATTACACCACATCCTATGGAGACCAGAAAGTTTGTAGGGCCTCCAAAGATACCTCCCGAAAAAAGCCAACGCTGAAAATCAGTCAGTTGCATTGGCTACCCCTGCAATGCGGGTTAAGCCTTCATCACCCGTAAATATCTCCACCTCAAATGCGGCAGAGGCATAGTAATTGGCAACATCCACTATCGAGGCATCACCCAAAGACTGACCACTAATAACGCTTTCTTTCCATCGCTCTGCTAGTACCTTCAGGTTTTCCTTCTTCCACAGCTCACTCTGTTCTGTAAAGGCTGCCCACGGACTAATCTGGTCAGCCGTCGCCGCTATAATATCAGCAAAGGCATGACCTACTGCATGACGGTCGCCAGAGCTATGAGCAATATGATTCCCAGTCTCAATAATCGATGCTATCGGAAGGACAAAAGTTGTTCCTTTCTTCTTTTCCTCCTCTATCTTCGCATCAACAACATCATACGTGAGCATATTGTCTTCTGGCCCGCACGTTTCCTTACTAGGAACTTTGAGCCATACGCAGAGAACGCTGGTGTCAAAAATCAAAACCTTCTTCTTCATATCAGGTCCTCCTTCATCATGTCCCCAACAGTACCAGATGCCATTAACTTCGCAAGATTATCCTTATCTTCAAGCAACTGTACATAGCTATTACCGGCCTTGTCACGCTTCACAAAAGAGATAAACGGGATCATTCCGTTCCCCAATTCATCCATTAGCACAGGATTGTGTGTAGTACACAGCACGTCAATCTGCCTCTCTGTAGAAATCTCCTTCAACACTTTGACCAGCTCTTTGGCTCTTGACGGATGTAGGCCATTGTCTACTTCCTCTATTATCAACAAGCTACCGGGTTTCAATGTCAGCAATGACACTATTATAGCTACAAACCTCAATGTACCGTCACTCATGCCACGGGCATCAACAGGGAAGTCTGGATTCCAGTCCTCATAGCAGTACAACATGGCATCCGTGGCTGAAAGACCGACTGTTACTGCCGTTATCTTGTTGATGTCACGCTCTGGAAGTGGTTTCACATATTTCGTGAGTTTTTCCTCCAACAGTTTCTTCTCATCAGGCTGTAGTGCAGCAATAACACCTGCGATGTTACCGGCATCCATTCTCAACTCTTTCGACAGTTTCGAATACCTGCGCATGGCCTGAGGGTCTGGATTAAGGACAAACACAGACTTCAGCGCATCCCTCACCACAGCAAGCATTTCCTTTGCATCTTGGTTCAGAAGCGTCTTTTCTACTGCCAGATTAATGTTGGTTGACACATCAAAAGCAACGTCTTCTTCATTGAAGACCTTTTCTTTAGTATGTTTTGCCGATACATATATTATATTCTGCAGGAAAGTCAGCCCTACGTTATGCTTCTTTACGTTGATTTCATAGACGTATTCAAGGCCATCTTTTTCTATTGTTACTGCAAGTTCAAACCACGCCTGCCCTTGACGTATAATCCAATCCTCACCACCACGAACAGAAGCAGCAGCATCCTCCAACGTCAGACCCTTCATCAGAAGGTGCAGAAACAGGAACGCGTCAAGCACGTTCGACTTCCCACTGGCATTCGTTCCTATAAGGAATGTCAGCGGATCAATATATACAACGGTGTCTTCAAAAGACTTCCAATTTACCAGATGTAACTTTGTAATCATACACCTAATTTATTAAAACCAGTTGCAAAAGTACACTATTCTTCTCAAACCTCCAAGAAATACTCAATTTTTCTGCGCTATCTGCGCTCTGACTACCGTCTTCCTCTGTCACGACTCGGCAGTGTCTGAACAAGTTCACACTGCCCTCGCTGCTCCCTCGGTTCTGCGGGACTTACTATTATCCAACCTATTCCTTTGCCAGTCAAATGACTTATCTGTGAGATCCCTGAGATCTGTGTGACTATTTTCACTTCTCTGCAAGGCAGAGACAATTTCTGCGCTATCTGCAATATCTGTGGGACTTACTATTATCCAACCCATTCCTTTGCCAGTCAAAGGACCTATCTGTGAGATCCGTGAGATCTGTGTGACTTTTATCACTTCTCTGCAAGGCAGAGACTCTTTCTGTGATTTCTGTGATATCTGTGTGACCTCTTATCACTTCTCACTCCGTGAGACAAATTGAGGTTTATGTGGTATTATAAATCTTTCTGCGCTTTCTGCGAGACTGAGAAAAACAGTGGCAGGCATTCATTCAACTCAACGAACTTGGAGCATCAGTCCGTCAACTCCAACGACTAACAGGCATAGACCGGGGAATCATCCAAAGAGCAAGGTAAGCAATCTGCCATGTGTGTCAGGAACCTGTCCCCCGACATACGGCTTGCATTCTGCAGC
>JAEEGJ010013603.1_pt1 | contig 19637 bp, 18 predicted proteins | sample 8958761 | NCBI WGS metagenome assembly JAEEGJ01 (sample SAMN16246546, study PRJNA631951) | gut metagenome | biome: gut microbiome; feature: rumen; material: RS-attached | host: Bos | place: Iran: Karaj | collected 2018-10 | reverse complement strand
GTTCTTGATCTTACCGCCGAGAGCGAATACCTTAGTACCCTTTGACTTCTCAGTACCCATTGATGCGAACCACTGCGCACCATTGAGGATGATCTGTGGGATATTAGCATATGTCTCAACATTGTTGAGGATAGTTGGCTTCTGGAAAAGACCTTTTTCAGCTGGGAAAGGAGGTCTTGGACGGGGCTCGCCGCGGTTGCCCTCGATAGATGTCATAAGAGCTGTCTCCTCACCGCAAACGAAAGCGCCTGCACCGAGACGGAGGTCTATATCGAAGCAGAAATCTGTTCCGAAGATGTTCTTGCCGAGCATACCGTTCTCACGAGCCTGCTTGATAGCGATGTTAAGACGCTCAACAGCGATAGGATACTCAGCGCGGACATAAATATAACCCTGTGTTGCGCCGATAGCATAACCTGCGATAGCCATAGCCTCAAGTACAACATGGGGGTCGCCCTCGAGTACTGAACGGTCCATGAATGCACCCGGATCGCCCTCGTCAGCGTTACAGCAAACGTACTTCTGGTCAGCGTTCGGAACGATGTTGCGGGCGAGCTTCCACTTCATACCTGTGGGGAATCCGCCGCCGCCTCTTCCGCGGAGACCTGAATCGAGGATTGTCTGGATAACGTCCTCAGGAGTCATAGTTGTGAGGACCTTACCGAGAGCCTCATAACCGTCACGTCCTATGTACTCGTTAATATTTTCAGGATTGATAACACCGCAGTTTCTGAGAGCTACACGGTGCTGCTTTTTGTAGAATGAAGTATCGTCGAGAGACTTGATCTCGTCGCCTGCAACTGTCTCCTCATAGAGGAACTCCTTAACAGGGTTGCCGCCGATGAGGTGCTCATCAACGATACGTGGGATCTCGTCTACCTTAACGCGTGAGTAGAAAGAGCCCTCCGGGTATACGATCATGATAGGACCGCGCTCACAGAGACCGAAGCATCCTGTCTTAACGATCTGTACCTTATCTGTAAGTCCCTTATCTGCAAACTGCTTTTCGAGCTCCTCAATGATCTTTGGTGAGCCTGAAGATGTACATCCTGTACCGCCGCAGACAAGGACGTGTCTTTCATATTTTGAAGAAGCATTGCCATGTGTTCTGAGAGCAACTTCGCCCTTCATGCTGTCTCTGACAACCTTGAGTTCTTCAAGAGTTTTCATAAATTAACCTCCTAAATGGTAATGTTTGGAATCAAGCGTATTTTTCAATGATCTTATCTACGTCGTCAACAGTAAGACGTCCGTAAACGTCCTCGTTTACTGTGAGGACAGGTGCAAGACCGCAGGCACCGATGCAGCGGCAGGCGTCAAGTGAGAACTTACCGTCTGGAGTGCACTCGCCTCCGCCTATTCCAAGCTTTTCCTGAAGCTTATTGTAGATATCTCCTGAACCTTTAACATAGCAAGCTGTACCGAGACAGACAGAGATTGTGTACTCTCCCTTTGGATACAGTGAGAACTGAGCGTAGAAAGTTACAACGCCGTAGATCTTCTCGAGCGGGATACCTGTGTTGTCGGAAATAATTGCCTGGACCTCAATTGGAAGGTAGCCGTAAATTTCCTGAGCCTTCTGAAGGATAGGCATAAGAGCACCCTTGTCGTTCTTCTTTTCTTCGATGACCTTGAGGAGCTCAGCCTCCTGCTCTGGAGTACCCTTGAAGGGAACAGTTGATTTAGCTGAATTCATTTAATGGACCTCCTTGTGTATTAGCTGTGAAAAATGTAACAATGTCGACCATAAAAAATTTATGAGACAAAATATCATATCTCACATATCTTATGTATTATAACATAAAACGCGAAAAATTGCTATCGCCATTTTAGCCTAATTAGCCCCAAAATTACTGTATATTTTGCACAATTATAACTAATAGTGACCACTCAGCGCAAAATAAGGTTTACAACTGTCAAGTCTCTTAGTGTGCCGATAGGTTTAGTTAAAAAGTATCCCCACTTGTACAAATGTCAGAGTTTTCTGAAATATTAATTTGATTCTTTTATGAACAAATTATGAGCTCTTTTGATTTTAACGTTTTACCAAGTATTTATACCCCAAATAATCTCCCCTCGGCTTGAAAAAAAGCTTGCAAAATCAAAACTTACAAGATAATACTTATTTACATAAAATTCACAAAACATAAGCTCTTCATTTTATTGACAAATCAATTTTAGTATTGTATAGTAAACTTATAATATATACATAACGCACGTTTTTTCGGCTGATGCTTAGCCATTATCGCCTGATAAAAGACAGAAAAAAATCACTTCAGAAAATGTCAGGTGAAGCCCGGCAGCTTCATGACAGAATGTCCTGCACTGCGTTCTGTTAAACATTGACATCGCCGTTTCAGACAAGGAGGAACTTATGAGTTTACCGAATGATCCCGTTATTTTATTAAGCTATATCAATACGCTTCTTCGTGACGAATACCCATCCTTTGAGGAGCTGTGCAAGAGTCTTTGCACCTCTGCGGACGATATCAGCTCAAAGCTTGAAAAGATAGGTTATGTATATGATCCAAACACTAATTCATTCAGATAGTATCCCGTCTTAGCTGATTCGTTTGATCTGACGCGGATACTCAGTCGGCTTCTTGCCGAATGGGAGGGCTTATGAACACGATCATCAAAAAACTGACGGCGGCTGCTTCTTCCGCAGTTATCGCCGTGTGCTCCGTTGGCTTCAATTACAGCTTCGGAGCTGACACCGAAGAAAAGACATATAAAGTACATTTTGAGCTGGGCGACGATGTAACTATCGTTCCCGACGACGACGGAAATGTACCCGATATCAAGGATAGAGAAGGCACTTTTGATTCTACCCTTATAATACCTACAGCCGAGCTCCAAAGAGAGGGCTACTACTTCAAGGGCTGGACCGACGATAATGTTTACGGCTATATCGGCGGACGAGTTTACCATATCCCCGATCACGATGTTACTATCACCCCTGTGTGGCAGAAAAAAGATGACAAGGTCTACCACACCGTAAAATTCAGCGTTGTTATCGACGGCGAAGTACGCGAGGACTATGAGAAAATGGTTCCCGGCGAGAAAGTCCGTGCAGGCGCTCTTGTAGAGATACCTATGAACGTTTTCCCACGCAGCGGATATACTCAGAGCGGCTGGACAGACGGCACCCACGTCTTTGCAGGTCAGCAGTACATCGTTGTGGGCGATGAGGACATCACTCTTGAGCCAAACTGGTGCAAGAAGTACAAGCTTACCTACACCGTCGGAGACGCCGACAGAATAAACGGCGCTGTAAAGCAGGAATATGAGGTAATGGAAACAGGCGCTGTAAATCTTCAGAGCAACGACCGTTTCTCCAGAAGCGGATTCAATATCATCGGCTGGCACTGCGAAACTGACGGTCAGGATTACAAATGCGACCAGAAGTTCGTTATGCCTGCAAACGATGTTGTTATGACTCCTATCTGGAACCCTATCAATTACACTATTGTATTCTTTGCTAATACAGTCTCAAGCAAAGACGATATCAGAGTAAAGGGCAAGACAGATACAACAATACAGGTTCCGGAGTGTACAGTCAAGAGAGACGGCTATACATTCGGCGGCTGGCAGAGAGATGATAAGATATATCAGGCAGGCGAGGATTTCCTTATTGAGGGAGCACAGCCTGGCATTGGTATCTCGTTCAAGGCTGTATGGAATGCTGAGGGCAGTGAGACTACAACAACTACCACCTCTGCAACTGCCACCACAACTTCATCTGTGACAACAACGTCTACGGCTACAAGTCCAATCCTTTCAACAACATCTACAACAGCTGTAATGGCTTACGAGATAAGCGTTGTTGACAAGGCGTCAGGCAAGCTTATCAACGACGTTTACCTCAGCGCTAAGGATACCATTATTGAAAACGGTTTTTCAAGAGTATCCGAATTCCCTGTGGATACAGAATCAGCAAACCCAAAGAAAGTTGATTTCAAGGGTATCAAAAACTTTGAGGGCATTACAAATATAAGCGATTTCCAGATAGTTCAGAATATCTACAACGGCTTTGCGTATAAGCTCAATGAGGACGATATCACAAGCGAGGTAAAGGACGGTACTGCTTATTACACAGTTAAGGTCGCTAAAAAGGTATATCCCGATGATGTAAGACCTTATTCACACGTTGTAAGAGTCTACGACAAGGCAACAAAGGAGCTCGTAAACAACGCTGTCGTTATGGGAGCATGGAATATCGTATATGAGGACGGCGGAGTTACAGGTCCTATCTCACAGATAGATACCTCCGCAGCTAATCCTGCTATCATAAGCTATGAGAAGTACAAGGACGCTAAGGTTTGCAGCTTCAGTATAAACGGCGTTAAGGAAGGTTCTCCTTACACATTCAGCAAAGAGGACTACACTACAGAGGACGACGGCGTTCAGCACATCATCTACCATAATGTGTATCTCACAAAGTCTGAGATAACTTACGGCGACGCCAACAGCGACGGAAATGTTGATATGTCAGATGTAGTTCTTATCATGCAGGCTCTTGCAAACCCGAACAAGTTCGATATAAACGGTACAGATGACAACCATATCACTGAAAAGGGCAGAACAAATGCCGATGTATGGAACACAGGCGACGGTCTCACAACTGAGGACGCACTCCATATCCAGAAGTATCTCCTCGGTCTCTGTGACATAACAGGCAAGGCGGAAATGACTTCTTCACCCGAATAAACATAACAAAAAAGGACTGCTTTTAGGCCGCTCCCCTTAACGGAAAAAGCGGGCTACCGAGCCGTAAAGTAACGGCTCATATTTGGTAACCTGCGATTCCGCCAAAGGGGGCTCCCCTTGCAGTCCTTTTTCTTTTATATAACGCCAAGACCTTCGAGAAGAAGCTTCAAGCCTATGAGTATAAGGATAGTTCCGCCTGCTATCTCGGCTTTTTTCTCATATTTGCTGCCGAACTTGTGACCGACGAAAACTCCCACAAGTGAAAGAGCAAAGGTTATCGCGCCTATCATAGTGACCGAGAACAACAGGTCTGTTTTTTCTGCGGCAAAAACTATTCCTACCGCAAGCGCGTCAATGCTTGTTGCTATGGCAAGCAGTGTGAGTTCCTTTAAGTCGAGCCTGTACTCCTTGTCTGTGTCGTCCTGCTCATCGTCCTTTATAGCTTCAATTATCATCTTTCCGCCGATAAAGGCAAGAAGTCCGAATGACACCCAATGGCTGAACGAGCTTATTATGTCTGCGAAGCGGCTCCCGAGAAAATATCCTATAACAGGCATTATCCCCTGAAATACTCCGAAGAACAAAGCTGTTATGACTCCGCCCTTTAAATTGAGCTTTTTCATGCTCAGCCCCTTACAGACCGATACTGAAAATGCGTCCATTGCAAGTCCAACGGAGATAAGCAGAAGTTCGACTAAACTCATAAAAAACGTCCTCTCATAAAAAAAATTCGGATACCATTGTACCCGAACCTCACTCAGGTACGACGATAAAGCCGTACATGAGTCTCATTATTTAAGGCAAAACCGAACGCTTTCGCGTTAGTATGTCGACTTGCCGCACACTTTCGTATGTTAACTACTCCCTCACATAACAATGCTTATTATACATTGTATTTTATTGCCTGTCAATATATTACAGTTAGCATATAAAAACAATAAAGGGACGGCGCAAACCGTCCCTTATGTCATTATTCTTCGTCAGGCATTTCCCAGTTATGGTAAACGTTCTGAACGTCGTCGTTCTCTTCGAGGTGCTCAAGGAGAAGGTTCATCTTCTTGATATGATCCTCGTCTGTGAGAGTTGTATAAGTAGAAGGTATCATCTCAGACTCGGCAGAAATAACATTATAGCCCTTTTCTGTAAGTCCCTCGCGGAGAGCGTGAACGCTCTCGGGAGCGCACTCGATCTCAACTGTTTCCTCGTTGATGTCGAAGTCCTCGCCGCCGAACTCAAATACGTCTTCCATTACCTTGTCCTCGTCGAGACCTGTGTTCTCAAGGATAACGATACCCTTGTTTGTGAACATGAATGATACACAGCCGATAGTACCGAGGTTTCCGCCGAACTTATCGAAATAGTGACGAACCTCGCCTGCTGTTCTGTTTCTGTTGTCTGTAAGACACTCTACGATAACAGCTACGCCGTTAGGACCGTATCCCTCGTATGTTATGTTCTCATAGTTGTTCTTGTCGCCGTCGCCTGCTGCCTTCTTGATGATACGCTCGATATTGTCGTTAGGCACGTTGTTGGACTTTGCCTTTGCGATAAGGTCACGAAGCTTGCTGTTGTTGTTAGGATCGGGACCGCCCTCCTTAACTACAACGGTGATCTCACGTCCGATCTTAGTGAAGATCTTGCCCTTTGCAGCGTCGGTAGCTTCCTTTTTACGTTTGATATTGTTCCATTTTGAATGACCTGACATAGTTTACACTCCTATCTGTTCATTTTCGTTTAAATTTGAATTTATAATAAGTTCAAACAGTTCCCTAATACGTTCATTTCCGCCTGTGAGATAGAGATAGCCGAAAAGGCACTCCAGCGCCGTAGCTCTGCGGTATTCCGCAGCGTCGGCGTGCTTGGGAACTGTATTTCCCGTGGCATTCCTGCCTCTTTTCAGCACCGCAAGCTCATGGTCGCTGAGCTTCTCAGCCACAAGGTCATACGCCTTTGACTGGAACTCCGCACAAACAAGCTTTATCTTTGCGGAATGGAGCTTAGCAACAGGCATATTTGCCCGACGAAGCAGATACTCCCTCACAAGGGTATCGTAAACGCTGTCTCCCAGAAATGCAAGAGTCAGCGGACTGTATGAATTAGCTTCACGCTCGGTAAGTTTTTCTGTGCTCATATCAGTTTACAAAGTCGAACTCGAAGCCCTCAAGGCTTACGGTGTCGCCCTCCTGTATGCCCATTTCCTCAAGCTTTGCGATAATGCCGCTGTTGATAAGCACACGCTGGAAATACTGGAGCGACGAATAGTCGTCGGGATCAACAGTACGCATGATAGGCTGTATCCACGGTGCGTCAACGAAGTAGACATCGTCCTCGACTGTTATCTCGAACTTCTTGTCAACGCCCAGCATCTCGTCAAGCTCCTCCTGCGGTATGGGCTCTGCCTCGAATTCCTTTATAGGCGGCAGTGTGTCAAGCACTTCGGATATCTTTTTCACAAGCTCCGATGTGCCCTGAGTTGTTGCAGCCGATATGCAGAAAAATGGTATATTCTTGTCCTCTATATATTTGCGGAACTTTTCTATCTGCTCCTCAGTCGCCATGTCTGATTTATTGGCAGCCACTATCTGAGGACGCTCTGCAAGCTCCTCGTTGAACTTGGCAAGCTCCGCGTTTATAACGTCGAAATCCTCGCATGGATCACGTCCCTCAATGCCTGAAACATCGACTACATGGACTATGAGCCTACAGCGCTCGACGTGTCTGAGGAACTCATGTCCCAGTCCTACGCCGTCGCCTGCGCCCTCGATAAGTCCGGGGATATCAGCCATTACGAAGGACTTCTCCTCCTCTACCCTTACAACTCCGAGAACAGGAGTGAGAGTAGTAAAATGGTAATTTGCTATCTTTGGCTTTGCTGCGCTGACAACAGAGATAAGTGTGGATTTTCCGACGTTGGGGTATCCTACAAGTCCTACGTCAGCAAGGAGCTTCAGCTCCAGAGTCACCTCGAACTCCTCGCCAGGATAGCCCGGCTTTGCGAATTTTGGTATCTGGCGTGTTGAGGTAGCAAAGTGGACATTGCCCTTGCCGCCCTGTCCGCCTCTTGCAAGGACCTTAGGCTCGTCCGTGGACATATCCGCCATTATCCTGCCGCTCTTTGCGTCGCGTATTACAGTACCTCTTGGCACCTTTATAATAAGGGGCTGTGCGCTTTTTCCCGTGCAGTTTCTTCCGCTGCCGTTTTCCCCGCGGTCAGCCACATATTTCCTCTTATACCTGAAATCTATCAGAGTCGAGAAATTATCATCGACCTGAAAAATCACATCTCCGCCGCGTCCGCCGTCGCCGCCGTCGGGACCGCCTGCCGCTACATACTTTTCGCGGTGAAACGATACAGCGCCGTCGCCGCCGTCACCTGCTTTGATCATTATTTTCGCCTGATCAACGAACATTTCCGTCCTCCGTTTCTAAAGAAAAATCCCAAGCGAAAGCTCGGGATTTATTGTCACGTTATGGCTGTTACTGCTCAATCTCGTAAACAGAAACCTTCTTACGGTCACGTCCGTAACGCTCAAACTTTACCTTACCGCTTACTGTAGCGAATAATGTATCATCTGAACCGATGCCGACACCGTTACCAGGGTGGATATGTGTTCCTCTCTGACGAACGAGAATGTTGCCAGCCTTAACAAACTGACCGTCTGCTCTCTTAACGCCAAGTCTCTTAGCCTCAGAGTCACGTCCGTTCTTTGTGGATCCGCCGCCCTTCTTATGAGCAAAGAACTGCATACTAATCTTAAACATACTTACACCTCCGAAATAGTGATTTTGATCGTGTTAGGGTACTCTTCCAGTATAGCCTCAAAGTGCTGTTTTAAAACATTCAGCAGACGCGAAGGTATCTCTCCCTCGTCACCGCAGATACATTCGATAACGTTATCCCCCACAGTCACCTGTGGTTTCAAACCGAATTCATCGAGGATATTTGCAGTAAGCTGTACCGCTGATGAAACAGCCGCACAGACAACGTCCTTTCCGCTCTCGGCATAGCCTGAGTGGCCGCTGAACTTAAAGCCTGTCAGAAGTCCCTGCTTTTCATAAAATTCTGCGCGGATCATGATCAAGCCTTGATAGCTTCGATCTTGACCTGAGTGTAAGGCTGTCTGTGTCCCTGCTTTTTCTTTTCACCCTTCTTAGGCTTGTAAGTGAAAACAGTGATCTTCTTAGCCTTGCCGTTCTTCAGAACCTTTGCGCTTACAGCTGCACCGTCAACATAAGGTGTACCGATCTTAAGTCCATCGTCTGCTCCGAGAGCAACTACCTTGTCAAAAGTAACTGTCTCATCAGCCTCAACTGCGAGCTTCTCGATGAAGATGATATCTCCCTCGTTTACCTGATACTGCTTTCCGCCGGTTTCAATAACTGCGTACATATTGTGTGGCACCTGCCTTTTCAATAAACTCGCTGTTACAGGCGTTGCAGCACAACTTTAAAGCCTGTTTACAAGCGGCAATAATATTTTATCACAAACGCTGCTTTTTGTCAAGCATTTTTTGCAATATTTCCTAAAAAACTTCCCCTGTATCGCACAGGGGAAGAATTTTTCAGTTTACCAGACTCTGTAGCCCTCGTGACCTATCTTGTAGGAAGTTCCCGGAACATAAAGATCATCAGGTTTGATCTCCTGACCATTTTCCTTGGCAGCTTCGATAGCCTTTCTAAGCTCTCTGAATGCAACACTGTTAGTAACTATACGTGATACCTCTTCCTGAGTTGGCTTTCCGCCGAGATACTCAAGAACAGCCTGCTGCATATAGAAATATGAACGGAGCTGTGTTTTCTTGAACTCTATGCTCTGCTGCTCCTCACCTTCACCTTCGAGGAGGAAGAGGCTGTCGCCTTCTCTGTAGCCCAGTGTGAGCTTTGCAAATATCTCAGGGATAAATACTCTTATCTCGGAAGCAAGGTTCATATTGCCTTCTGTAAGCTCTTCGAGCTTAGTAAGCATATTCTTGTAATCTTCCTGAGAATTGATGTTTGACATCATCTTTATAGTTTCCTTTGCAGCGTTCATAACGAAGTCCTTCTTGAACGGGCACTGATCGTCCTCACGCTGAACAAATATAGCATACTGCTTTTCTGAAACAAAAGCCTCTTCCGCATTCATTTCGTTTGCAACGTATGGTTCAAAATACTTTGCAAGCTCTACACATACAGAACCGTTTACGCGTACTTCGATGATCTTCTTCTCCTTGAACTTTGCAAGGTATACTCTGAGCCAGTAATACTTCTTTGAGCCAAGATACTTTGGTATCTCGTTCATTATGAAGTTTATAAGCATAGTAGGCTGCTTATCCTTTACGCCTATTCTTACTACAGACTGAGCGTACATATCGAAATCGTAGTGCTGTCTGAGGAAGTCAACAGAGATATGGTGAGGATTCTTCTTTGTCATTGACTGATCGAGCGGGTGCCATACACCGCCGTTGAATATCTCAACAGCCATGTTTGCAGCCTCTTCTTCATCTTTGCCCTGTGAGTCAACAGGCTCGATAAGAGGCTCATCGAAATCATCATTTGTGATAATGAAGATAGTCTGAAGGATCTTTATGCCTTCGCTCTCGTCCATTCTGCCGATCTGAACATCTATTGTAAAGCCCTTTGGCATGATAACACAGTCATCATAAAGAGTACCGTTCAGCTTTGCATTAAGAGCTTTAAGCACCATCTGCTTGATCTCTGCCTTCGGATCTGCAACTGTTGTATTTTCTTCCTTCTGGTTGTTCTTCTTCTTAAAAAGTCCCATTTTCTATTCTCCTTAAAAATAATTATCAATATATGCTCTGCATAATATTAAACTGTTAATTTTACGGCAGCCCAGCCTTCTCTTACCTCAGGCTGAGGCTCCTTGAAGCCTGCTGACACAAGAGCATCTATGACTTCGTCCATACGCTCCTCAATGATACCCGAAACTATAAGTATTCCTCCGTCTTTAAGGTATCTGCGGAAGCTGTCCTTCATTGCGATAAGCACATCTGCAACTATATTTGCTGCAATGATATCGTACTTATCGTCTATCTTATCGGCAAGCTCGCTGTCTGTTAGGATATTGCCGAAATAAGTCTTGTAAACATCAGGTGAGATGTGATTTTTAACTGCATTTTCAAGAGCTGTAACAGCGGCATTTTCTTCGATGTCCACAGCAACGGCACTCTTTGCACCGAGAAGCATAGCACCTATGGAAAGTATTCCGCTTCCACAGCCCATATCAAGAAGCTTGTCGCCCTTGTTGAGGTACTTTTCAAGCACTTCAAGACAAAGCCTTGTGGTATGATGCTTGCCTGTACCAAAGCTTGATGCAGGATCTATTTCAAGTATTATCCTGCCGTCGGTATTGTCATACTCTTCCCACGAGGGCTTGATAACGAGCTTTTCGCCTACCTTGAAGGGCTTGAAATATTGCTTCCAGTTATTAGCCCAGTCCTCTTCGCGGATACTTGACATTTCTGCTTCAAGACGGCCGTAAGCTCCGTCCTTGTCGTTTGCCTTCATATCAGCAAGCATAGACTTTATTGCAAGGAGCATTTCTGCGCCCTGTCCGTTTGAAGGGATATACACTGTTATGCATGTCTCACATTCAGACAGTCCCATGAGATCATCGTCTATGTAGTCCCACTGACCGTTTTTGTTTTCAAGGAATTCCTTGAAATCCTCGGAGTCTTTTATAGAAAAGCCTTTTATTCCGATGTCGGTCAGTTTTGAACACAGCAGTTCAATTCCTTCCGTAGTAGTGTAGATATTGACTTCTGTCCATTCCATTAATTATATTTCTCCTTAATTGCAGATGCGCATGAGATATAACAGCACATCTGTATTATTTATTACTCCGTCACCACTGAGATCAGCAGCTTTTACTTCCCAACTTGTAAGTACAGAAACTCCCTCGGGAAGTTTTTCACTCTTTGTGATATATTCGTTTACAAGTGCGAGATCGTATTTATCTGCCGAGCCGTCACTGTTTATATCACCCGCTTCAAGCTTCTGAGCTGAACCTGCGTATTCAAGCTTCGAGAGGTCTATCCAGCCTTTTTTTCCGCCTATCTTAACTTCTCCGTAGCTTCCGTTGACGCTGACAACGTTTACGATATTTCCGTACTCAAGAGCAGCTATTGAAGTCTTTTGATCTTTCATATCCGCAAATACATCAACTTTTTCATTAGCTGTGCAGTAATACTCGCCTGCCAGATATTCTTTTGGTGCAGCCTTTGAAGTACTTACAGCTGCTGTATTTTTTACAGCAGAAACAGATGTTGCCTTTGAAGTTACAGCCGCCTTTGTTACAGTCGTTGTCTTGCTTGAAGAATCAGAGGCAGCTTTAGCTGTTGTTATAGTGGAAGTTGCAGTAGTTGTTGTGCTTGAAAGTGAAGTTGTCGAAGAAGTTTCGGACACTTCTTCCTTTATCGTCAGCGGAGTAAAACCGCTGTACGGATTTTTACCTTTCAACGCCTGAAAACAGGTAATACTTGCGTTGTTGTAGGCTTTAAACATAAGGATATCGTCCTTTGCAGGATCAGCCATATAAACGTCATCGCCTATGATGCCGTCAACGTATACCCAATGTCCGCCTACATTACATATGACATACAAACCTTTATCAAGATATTCCTTCATTTCAGCTGCTTTACCCTTCTGATCTGAAGATTTGAAGTAAAGATTAGCAGTTGCAATACTTATCTCAGGAACAGCCTTATTCACCGATGCCCAAGCTATAAGCGCACCTCCGCTGCTGAAAGCTCCCATATCATTGAGTTTCTTGGCGAATACGCCAGGGTCAAAGTCTTTGGTATCACGAGCTCCCGAAGCTACAGCTGCCATAGCGATCGAAGTGATATAACAGCCTGACTTGCGCACAGTCGTACCGCCCATAGCAGTATCCCCCCAGCGTTCATCAAGCTGACGCCAAGTACGGAAATCTTCTGCCGCCAAGGCATATCTGCGTGGGGTGAACACACCTGCAAACACTCCTATCACCATAAGAAGTGCAAGCAGGAGACATCGTATTCCTGTTTCTTTTGCCTTTTGCATAATATAACCTCCGTTTCAGACTATCGGTTTGTTATGCCCTTCCTTTTTCTTGATTCTCTGAAAGCTTCATACGCCCTTATGTAATCCTCCAGAGCTCTTTGTTTTTCGTTTTCATTTATCGGCTTTTCACCGTAAACGGATTTGTCGAATAACGTTGCGGTCTCTTCGATATCAACGCCTGTTGCCTCATGTACGAGACCGCAGACCTCCTTTGATGTATTGACGTCTTCGATATCGTAGACCTTGCATATCCTGTGCATTACAGCCATTACAAGTTCCTTCGGTGATCGCTTTTTACTCCTGAAAACGAATATTTTATGTGTCAGCCAAGGATATACAAACAGGAACAGAACTGCAAGCAATCCTATCAAAAGGATCACAAGACCTGCTCTCGAAAGCATCTCTGTAGCTGAACCGTCTTTGGTTGTTATTACCTCATCAGTAATAGTCGGCTCAAAGCTTACCCAACCATATCCCTTGATGTAAAGCTCAGGGAAACCGTGAGCGTCCTGCGTTGTTACATAATAATTCGCGTCCGCAAATGTAAGATCGCTTTCACGATTTGTCATATTGTATCCTTCGCAGTACCTTGCAGGTATACCTGCCGCTCTTGCGAGAAGTACCATTGCTGTCGCATATTCATAGCATACGCCTGTATGAGTATCGAAGAGGAAGTTCTCGGCATTTTCGCCTTTTTTCTTTTTATAACCGAGATCATATATATAATCATTGTTATAAAAATACTGTTCAAGTCTGAATGCCTTTTCATACTCTGTTTCGCATCCTGCGGTTATCTGTTCCGCAAGCTCCTTTATACGCTGATTGTTGCTGTAATCGAGGAGAGCTATACGGTATTCCTCATATACCACATATTCAGATGAGAAATACTTGTATATCTGATCGAATTCTTCACTTTTCTCAGGAAAGTCTTCCTGAGAATATCTTTCAAGTATATCCTTTGTATCATTGAGAAGCGTTTCGTAATCCGATCTGTTTATCTGCGCTATAAAATCACGATTGTAAGAACTCTCAAAAAAAGTATCTTCGCTATAGTCAAACTCAAAACGTTCTGTAGATGAAAACGACTTATTATTTCCTGCGTCGATAACTCCGCCGCGCAGTCTGCCTATAAATCCTTTTCGTGTACATTCAGTCATCTTAACAGCAAACTGAGGAACAGGAGCGGTATCTCCGCCCTTTGAAGCACCTATGATGCCAGCCATACTGTAAAACTTTGCGTGTTTAAGCTCGGGAACATTAAGCCCCTTTTCAACATATTCTTCAAGACCGTATTTATCGGCAAAAGAACTGTCAAGCCTTGCAGCTTCAAGGAAAGCATCAGCCAGTCCCATTCTTGAACCTATATCAATTGGAGAACCTTCCGTATTGTCACTGTAGGAACGGTCCACCAGTTCGGTGTGCCATTCATCTTTTTCAAAACTATATGTTGTAAATGTCTCCGTTTTCAAACGAAGAGGTCCGTCAGCTACAGCGTTATATACTCCCCAGACCTGACTTGATCTGAACTGTTGTCCAGAAGATGTGTTTCTGAAAACATTCAGCATAGCATCGAGCCTGTCAGTCAGCTTATCTGCGTTGATAAGTGTTTCGAGGTAAGTTCTGTTAGCTGTTATCTTAGGCTTGGGACAGATCGCCGCTAAAGATGCAAATGCCATAGCATATGCAGCAATGACCTTCCATGAGCGTTTTCTGCCAACGAATTCTGTTGTTTCAGAATCTTTCAGCTGCCTGTAATACACCATGAGGAGTATATATCCGACTGCAAGAAAGATTATGAACAATGTCGGCATTTTCTCATATTCCTTACCGTATATAGCAAACGGTATAATAAAAATCAGGAAATTCATAAATATCCTGTATCTCACATGAGTGAAATAATATATTACCGAAGCCATGAACAGGAAGAAAAGAATGAAAAATCCGAGGGTATACCAGCTGTTGTATTCTACCGAATCCTGAGGTGTAAGGAACCAAAGCAGCCACGAGATCGGATATTCTTCAGCACCCTTATCAATAGATGTGCGGACACCGAAGCCGAATAACGCCATAAGAGCTCCATATATACCAAAGCCGATAATATGGTGTTTCTGCATATAGTCAAATATCCTGAACAACAGCCAGCCGACTATATATGCAGCAACTCCCCATTTTGCAGCAAAGAAATATCCCTGACTGTCCTCCTTTACACGATCACGGTAATGGAACATCAGTGATACCATAATAAATACAGTATACCAAAGAACAGGATCAAGAAGAGTTCTCAGCAGAAATGATCTAAGACCGGATTTTGTCTTTTTGATTTCATTCATATTTATACCATTTTAAAGTTGTTTTCTTCGTCCAGGTACCACAGCGGCAGCGATGTGGAATTCGCAGACGCTACGGACAGACCGATCAAACTTACATTTTCTTTATTCTCCAACTTATCGGTCACAGCCGAAAAACCTGCACCGGCATCTGTAGTCGCAATAACACACGAACATACAGATGAACCGACCTCCGAAATATCAACTCTTTTATCGGGTATGACCCTTATTGAAAGCACTTTCAGAAGGAGCTGATTAGGATAATCGGGATTATCAACGCTTTCCATAACAGATTTTCCTGATGCGTCACGATATATGAAATTACATGCAATACCCTGCTTTACAAGCAAAAAGAGAAGCCCGAACACAGCACGAAGGAGCTGTTCCTCTCCCCTTACTGCATTCTCCGCAGGAACACTGCTTCTGCGGAAGAGGTCAAGTACTATAACAGGCTGCACCGAAGCCACAGCCTCATCAAGTCTTACCATAAGCTTTGCCTTTTTGGAAGAAAGCTTCCAGTTTATTCGCTTCATAGGATCGCCGAGCACGTATTCACGATGCTCATATCCCGGTGTAGTATTTGCAGAGAAGAGCATAGCTGTATCATTTTCCTCTTCCTCATCGCTTGTAAGTACAGTATCAGCGATAGAACGGAAAAGTTCAGACGACGATTTGATGTCAGGCAGCGACGGAATAACACCTACAGAAGCAGGATCAGGCAGCTTCGCCTTCATGGGAAATCTCATAAATCCAAGAAATCCGCAGGAGTATACAGCGTATATGCCTACCTCACCGTTTCCGCCCACAACAGCGTCAAGCCTGAAGGTAAAAGTTCGCTTTTCTTCATTAAACATCGTAAGCTTGCGTATTTTTACATTCTGCGCGAATGTTTCGCTTGCATAGGGACAGATCTCAAGAATTGCAAGTGGAAAACCACCTGTTTTTCTGACAGTAACTGTTACTTCGAGATAGCTGCCTTTAAGTACATATGCATCACAGTCAAATGAGACCTTGACTCTTTTCTGCGCATAAAGAGCAAAAAACAGAGATACAAGCGGTGCAAATACAACAAAAGCCAGCAATATGATGCCCATTTCACCGTCAACATAGAAAGTGAAAATGTATACAAGAAAAGCAACAGCAATAACACTTACAATGCTTTTTATATGTTTAACCATTAGCTCATTGAAGGAACAGGACAGTTCCTGATAACGTTTTCGATATATGCCTCACCTGTGCCGAATGTCGTCTTTCCCTGAGGAGAGAGGATTATTCTGTGAGCAAGTACGGATACGGCTGTACATTTTACATCGTCGGGAGTTACATAATCGCGGTCAAAGATATAGGCAAAAGCCTTTGCTGCTTTGAAAAGTGCGATACTTCCTCTCGGACTGATGCCAAGAACAGTATTTCTGTCCTGACGAGTCGATGAAACGATATTTATGATGTACTGCTTAACACCGTCGGAAACTCTGACACGTTTGACTGCTTCCTGCATTGCTGCAATATCCTCAACAGTCATTACAGGTTCGGTGATATTTGCGATAGGATTATAGTTTTCCGTCCTTCCGAGCACTTCAAATTCTTCTTCCATTGAAGGATAGCCCATAGACAGCTTCATGAAAAATCTGTCCATCTGAGCCTCGGGAAGGTGGAAAGTACCATATGTTTCAACAGGGTTCTGCGTTGCCATTACAAGGAACGGACGCGGAAGCTTATGTGTAACTCCGTCAAGGCTTATCTGACGCTCTTCCATTGCTTCAAGAAGTGCGGACTGAACCTTTGGCGAAGCTCGGTTTATCTCATCAGCCAGAAGAAAATTACACATTACTGCACCATCGCGGTAAACGAATTCCCCCTTATTTGAATCAAGCATTGTAAAGCCTGCTATATCAGAAGGCATTACGTCAGGTGTAAGCTGTATACGGTTGAACTTACCGCCTATAGAACGTGAAAGTGCAGTTATGAGCTGAGTCTTTCCTACACCAGGTACATCTTCGAGAAGTACATGACCTTCGCAAAGAAGTGCGGCTATAAGCTTAACAACCGTCTGCTGCTTTCCAACGATAACTTTTCCGACGGAGCCTGCAAGTCTGCTGACATTACTATTCATAAATTCTTACCTCATAATCTTGAATATTATCCAATTAAAACTATTATAACATATTTCACAAATTACTGCAAGGGAAAACCATACGAAAAAAGAACTGTATTATTGTAACATCTTACAATAACTCACACTAACATATGTGGGAAAATATATATTTTTGTTCCCGAATTTCCTGTATCAGGCGGTATCAGCAACAGAACAGGCTGCTTGAAGTGTTGCTAATAATAATCGGTCTGCAAAAGTATATAAAAAATCCCGAAAAAAATATTTTCGGGATTTTTTCAATTTAACCATTGCAGGCAGTTTTATATTTATTAGTAGTACTCAATGTCACTTTTCTTAGTTCTGCCCAAAATAAGAGGAACAATAAGGAAAGCAAGTCCACCCAGAGCCAATACAGCACCGAGAACAACTACAAGTATAGATGATTTTCCCGGACGGCTGTCCATTGCCTTGAGGTCAGCCAATTCCGTTTCATCAAAGCCCCATTCATCAAGAGCCTGCTTTTTATAATTGGCATATTTTTTCTCTGTGGGCTCGCTCCAGAGCTTTCCTTCAAAATGAACAGGCTCAGGCATTTTATCAGTCTTGCCGTCAAGATATTTGATCCAACCATTAGCGTTAGCGTCAAGTTCAGCCTTCATATCATCTGAGCCTGCTGAAACTACATAAGCAAAGTAATTATCCGGTTCTGCAACATCGTCTTCTGAAAAGAGATTTTTCAGATAGTCCATTGAAAGGTTTTCAACTATGTAATAGTTTGTCTCGCGCTTACTTGTTGTAATTCCGAGTGTCTTGTCCTTCTCCTCATATACTGCAAAAGAGCCGACAACGTAGTTTATATCGCCTTCAACGATACATTCCTTTTTGAAATCGTCCCTTGTAGCTGTGTTAAGATCGAGCACCTTACCGCTAAGGTACATTTTTACATCTTTCATGCCAAGAACAACGATAGCAATTCCAAAAACGACTGCCATAACCTTATATATAAAACTTTTCTTCATCATAACCACCCTTTAATAAAAAAAGCGGCAGCCTTATATAGGAACTGCCGCTTATGTTTGTACTTATAATTACTTGATCATCTTAGCTACTTCGTCAGCGAGGTTGTCTTCCTTCTTCTCAACACCTTCGCCGCGCTCGTAACGGATAACGTCAACAACCTTGATAGAACCGCCGAGCTTCTTAGCCTCTGCATCAACATAGCCCTGAACTGAGAGCTTGTCATCCTTAACGAATGCCTGTTCGAGGAGGCAGTTTTCCTTGAAGAACTTTTCTACCTTACCGTCGATGATCTTGTCCTTAACCTGATCAGGCTTGTTAGCCATCTTAGGATCTTCAGACATCTGGATCTTCATGATCTTTCTTTCGTTTTCGATTACGTCAGCAGGAACGTTTTCTCTTGTTACGTAAGCAGCGCCGAGAGCAGCACTCTGCATAGCAACGTCCTTACCGATAACTGCAACTGCATCTGCAGGGAGTTCTGTTTCCATCTTAACAAGAACACCGATGCTGCCGCCGTTGTGGATGTATGAAGCGAGCTTGCCTTCGAATCTTACGAAACGACGGATAACGATGTTTTCTCTGATCTTCATACCAGCGAGTTCTGTAAGAACTTCATCAACTGTCTTGTCGCTTCCGCTGAGCTTGCATGCCTTGAGAGCATCAACATCAGCCGGGTTAGCTTCGATGATTGTATTAGCAACTGCAGCAACGAATTCTCTGATATCAGGTGTGTTAGCTGCGAAGTCTGTTTCTGTGTTTACTTCAACAAGAACGCCGACATTGCCGTTTACAATAGCTGTAACAACGCCTTCAGCAGCAGCTCTGCCGCTCTTCTTAGCCTGTGTAGCAAGACCTTTTTCTCTGAGGAATTCGATAGCCTTTTCTCTGTCGCCGTCGTTTTCTTCAAGAGCCTTCTTACAGTCCATCATACCAACGCCTGTAGCGCTCATAAGTTCTTTAATTTCTGCAACGGATGCCTTACCCATTGTTATTACCTCCAGTATATGAATATTTACAGTAGAAAACCCGAATTTCAGATATTCTCCATATTTACAGGACTTAAACTGCCATTCGGGTTTGTATTTTTTATGTTAAACTTGAATTATTCAGCAGCTTCTTCAGTTGCTTCTTCTGCAGCTTCAGCTGACTGTTCGCCCTGTCTGCCTTCGATGATAGCGTCAGCCATTGCACCAGCGATGAGCTTTACTGCTCTGATAGCGTCGTCGTTACCCGGGATAACGTAGTCAACTTCATCAGGATCACAGTTTGTGTCAACGATAGCAACGATCGGGATGTTGAGCTTCTTAGCTTCAGCAACTGCGATCTTTTCCTTTCTTGGGTCAACGATGAATAAAGCGCCTGGGAGCTTCTTCATTGTCTTGATACCGCCGAGGAACTTTTCGAGCTTTTCGATTTCGAGAGTAAGCTTGCTTACTTCCTTC
>JAEEGJ010013601.1_pt1 | contig 19643 bp, 16 predicted proteins | sample 8958761 | NCBI WGS metagenome assembly JAEEGJ01 (sample SAMN16246546, study PRJNA631951) | gut metagenome | biome: gut microbiome; feature: rumen; material: RS-attached | host: Bos | place: Iran: Karaj | collected 2018-10 | reverse complement strand
ATAGTTCAGATGTGTCTGGTAGTAGCTGTAGGGCTTCACAAAACGAGGGTAGGGGAAGTTCACCTTCACGTGGTAGTCGGGCGGTGTCGCCTTGTACTTCCTGACCTTCCGAGGTTCGGTGAGTTCGTGTTCGCTCATCAGCTGTATCCAATTATACGGCTTTCCCTTCCATTTCAGGGTGTCGGCGACAGAGAGGAAGAGGATGCTTGCGCCATAGAAGCGCGGCAGCTGCACCTTGAAGTAGCCGTCCTTCGTGTCCAGGTCGATGGCTGCTGATTTCTCCCCTCCTGGTGCCACCCATTCCGTGTGTACCCGCATCGCCTTATTTTTGAAAGGGCCTTCGCTATCGCCTGGATAGTATTCGATGTCTGTCAGTTCTGATGCCTTTGTCCGTGGGGAGGAGAGCAGCTCGTTCACGTTGCGTTGCCAATGGTTGTCTTGATACTTTTTGCCACGACGGTCTTCCTGTCTCGTGCTTTCATTCCATTCGTCCCAGGCTTCCTTTTCCTCGTCGGTGTAGCCCCAAGTGTCTGAACCAACCATCCACCAATACAATTCGGATGTTGTCTTATAGATTTTGCCCGTGATGATAGGCGTGCGTTCTGCCACTTGTGTCAGTTGCCAAGCGTCCTTCACAGCCATATCATCCCACTTGAAGCGTCGCCACCCCTGCGTCATCATCAGCAGGTCGAGGGCACGGTTGTGAGCGTAGTCATTCTTCTCGAAGTAGAATTCGGGATTAGGGACAAAGCCCTTGATCTCGGATGTCAGCAGCATCTCGGTCTGCAAGGAGGCATTGTCGTAGAGCACATCGCGGTGGGAAGCATCGCGCACAGCCAACGACATGTTGCCACCCTCTTGTCCTGTCGCCTGCAGAGTCAGCGAGATGGCTTCGTAAGGCTCATAAGCATCTTTCACCCCTTTGATGACCACATTATGCCTCGTGGTGGTGCTGTCCTTCACAAAGAAAAGCCTGTCGGCCCACACGCGTCCTGTCTCGTCAAACACCGTCGCTTGATTCACACCCACCTTCAACTCTTGCTTTGCCACCCTGAAGTGTGCTTCTCTGCTGTCAATGTTCCTGTAGGTCTCCAGCACGCCCTCGTGCATGATGCTCAATCCCATGCTGTCTGCCAGCAAATCGTTCGTCCTTCTCACGAGGATATCCACTGTGTCTTTCTCCACATCCACTCTCAATGCTACACCGCTCTTTGCCACCTCGGGCAGAGATGCCTTCACCTGGTTGCCGTCTGTGGTAGTGAAGACCAGTTCGCGCTTCTCCTGTGCCTTGGGTGTGATTTCGATGATTCCCCGTCCACGATTCTCTGCCTTGGCATTCATCAATGAACCTTCCAACTCCTGCCCGTCATCCCAGGTGGCTTCAAAAGCCATGCGACATGGCAATCCATCCACCAGTTCTCCACCCTCGGGATAGAGCGTCAGGATGCGTTGCCGCTCATGGGGGTCTTGCTTGAACGTCCGTCTCATCACCTTCCGAGTCATCTTGGTTGCATAGTCGCCCTCATGGACAGGCATGTCATAGACAGGGAACACCCTGCTGTAGAGCTTGTCGTAGTCGCGGAAATAGTTATGCTCCAGCTCTTTCGAGTAGAACCAATCAGAAGCAATCGGGGCATGGTCGCGCTCAAACATACCCCAGTTGAGCTGCCACCTTGTGTATGCCCTCAGTTCATAGTATCCAGGATAGGCTTCCTTGTCGATGATGAAGTTTCCAAAACCTCGTCCGTTATACATCTCCAGCAACTTCCTTTCCACGAGATACCCTTCGTGGTTGTAGAGTTCCACATAGAGCACACCACTTATCTGTGACGGCTTGCTGTCGTTTGTTTGCGTCGTGTAGGCAGAGAACCAGATGGTGTCACCAACGAAGTAGCAGGTGTTGTCCATGTGTACATACACTTTCTCCTGTGGCAAGGCTCGACCAAACTTCTTCAGATGATCCAGCAGCTTTGCCGTCGGAGTGGCAGGTTCCTCCTCTATCGATTCATTCACCAGCATGGTTTGGTCGGGCAATCCTGCCAGCATCTCCTCCTCCTGTGTGCGTTGAACAATATTGGAGTGTTCCCACAACATACGGTCAAATCCTGCATCATCAATTGCCAGAAGCATGTTCTCTCCTGTCTTCTTCCCCTGCTTACTACTCACGCCTAAGTCCATCTCGCCCACATTATACATGATAGCGGTGCTGGTCATGTCGCCATTGGTCACTTTGTACGCAATGTTTTCCACCTCTGTATATCCCTTCTCGTGACTATAGTTGATACTCACGTCGAAAAGGATGGGCGACGTCATTCTGTAGAAATCCTTATACACGTCAACGAACATGTTTTCCACCCGTCCCTCAAACTTCAACACATCCAGCGTTTTTGCATCCAGATAGAGTGTGCCGGTCAGAATGCTGTTCTGTTGGCGGCTGTCCTTTTTGTTGCTGAGCTGGAACTTGTAAATAGAATGTCCTTTGCTGTCGCGGAGTTCCTCTGCTTGAACGATGTAACGGTTGGCGAGACGCGTGATGCTGTTATCCACATTCATGGGAGTGGACAATATGTTCCAAAATTTGTTGTCCCTCACTATCATACCGAGTTCAAGTGGATGGTGGAAATTCATGTTAGCAATAAATGGATCGGAAAGCCCTTCTTGCGTCATTCGTCCGTGCCTTCCTCTCAGGAACTTAATCTCACGCAGGTTCACGGCAGAGTTAGCCTCCATAAAAGCTTCCACCAACGACTTCTTTCTATATGACATCGTCATGCGATAGAAATATCTACTGGTTTTCTTTTTCCGCTTGTCATATTCCTTATTTAGTTTCTTCCCTGCTTTCATCAGAATCGTTTCCCATGGCATCGCACGCACTTCGCTGAGCGTTTTTGTCAGGGGATTCATCATGATGTTGGAAGAGACTTTGGCTGCTTGCACAACGATGGTTTCATACCCCACACAACTGAGTCTGAGGGTGGCATCGGCATTGACCTTGATGGTGAAGTCACCTTCCATATTTGAAAGGGTTCCCATGTTTTTCGTCACATAGACGTTGACAAAGGGGAGGGCTTCACCCGTCTGAGCATCCACCACATGAGATTGCACTTCTATCTCCTGCTCTTGAGCACATAGCGTCAATGTGCTCAAGAGGGTCAATAGCAGTATCATCGTTGTTTTCATCATTACAAATACAATTTGTATACAAAATTCCTAAATAATTTGGACATACACAAGTATTTCTCAAAGAAATCTTGTCGAAGACAGGGTTTAGGGTTCTGGAGCGTCTTCTCTGAACTCCAAAATATCTCCAGGTTGGCAATCCAACACCTTGCAGATCGCCTCCAAGGTGGAGAAGCGTACAGCCTTCGCCTTTCCAGTTTTCAGCACCGACAGGTTTGCTTGCGTGATGCCGATGCGTTCAGCCAATTCACCTGATGACATCTTCCTGCGTGCCATCATCACGTCCAAGTTCACTATAATCATGATTTCTGTGTTCTTTTAGATTGAGATAAAGCAATATATGCGTTCGCAATGGAGCATGCAGCGAAGGTGAATGTGCACCAGTTATGGACGGTGACCTCTCCTCCTGTCAGTTGCTTGTATATCATCACACCCAGTAAACAGACTGCCCCCACGGTAGCTATCCAGAGTATGACCCACAACACGCGTTGTTTCGTTGTCAAATTATTCCATTCCATAATATTCAAGGTTTTATTGTTCTCTAAACTCTAAGCTCTAAACTATAAACTCTAAACTTTAAATAGTCAACTCCTGTTCTTCCTTCATTTGACGACCAATCTTGAAGATCTGTCCCATCAGCAACATGCCGAAAGCAGAGTAGAGCAGGGCTGAATCAGGGAACTGCATGATAACCTGATCATATTCAGCAAACTCAAACGTCCGCACATTCAGGATATGGTTCGTCAGCGTCGTTACCCATCCCAGAGCATACATGCCGAATACAGCCCAGCCGCCCCATGCCAGTTGCGTTTCCATGCTTTTCTCGAAAATGCGACCTTTGTTCACAGCTATGATCAACTTGATGAACGCTACCCAGAAGATGATGATGAACACCCAGCTGATTTGTCCGATGCTACTCAATATGGCCATTCTGTTGCCAGCATCCTTTGTCCACACGATGCCCACCACCGTCTGCAGCGGCATCTTTTCGCCTGTCTTCTCGTTCACGATGCTATCCCCTGTCATCTCCAACGGATTTTTGCGCATCATCTCCACGGGTACCATTTTTCTCACCAAATTCATTGCCCAAAACGGGTCACGTTTCACACCCGTCTCATGTTCTTTCTTTGCCAGTTCCCATCCATACTTACCACCAGAGTACATTTGATACCCAGTTTGAACCATAGTCAGACCGATTCCAAATACGATAGCCGCAATCAGCAGCCCGCAATACAAATTAAATTTCTTTTTCATGTTGTTTTACCTTTTTTAATTGTTAGTAATTTATTGTTAGTTTTGATAGTTTTATCGTTAATCAATAATTATTTTCGGTGCAAAGGTAAAACAACTTTTTATAACTTCCAAATAAAAACGAGAAAATTTTATCGAAAAACAATAATTTTTTCTCGTTGGAGGATTTAAAGGCTCAATTTTGTGGTAAATTCGAAGGTAAAGGGACGAATAAAAGTGCCTGACATTACATAGTTATTATATAGGGAAGGGTCGGTGATGAGGTCAGCAGAAGCAATAGTACCACTTGCGCCCTTCTGATTGAGGATGTTCACAACGCTCGCAGCAAAGCTTATGTGGTTGTTTAACTGAAAATCAACCCCTCCAAAAGTTTCCCAACGTCCTTTGAAGTAGAGGGAATTGGTTTTATTGATATATTGTTTGCTGAAATAGCGGGCACTTAGCCAAACCCGCCATTTATTAAAACGGTAGGAGGGTTCAATCTCTAATTCTGTCTTGGAGAGGGCTGTGATGGTTTTGTTGGTAAAGTCATACACCTCCGTTACACCATCGCTAAAAGTAGGGGTAATCTTGTAATTTTTGTATTTGGGGTCGCGGATGGTGAACATCAAATGTATATTCAATCCTTTGATGGGTGTTATAATGGCATCGGTCAGCCAACCGAGTGTGGCGATGTCATAAAAATAGGTTTTCGTGAACGATTCACTCATGCCAGCCTTGAGATCACCAACGTCTTTCGTCAGCACATGACTGAGGTTGGGACGCTCTTGTGAATTACTCATGGTGATATGAGTGATTTGTGAGGTAAGGTCTATCCATTTGTTCTTCCAATAGATGCCACCTCGGAAATAATTGGTGATCATACCTTTTTGTGTGGGGTATGTGTAGGTGCCGTAATGGAATAGTTGCGAGTGGATCATGGCGGAGGAATATTCTGCATGCAAGCCGAATCCATGCAACAAAGCATAACGTGCACTACCGATGAACGCATAATTGAAATGGTTGTTGCTGAAATGATTTTTCACCACACCTTCATCTGCCAAACTGAATCCCACATGGCGGGCATTGCCTGGATACATATCGTTAGCGGCACGACCACGCACATTCAAGTATTCAACTCTGGCGCCTCCATAAAGCCATAGTCGAGGGGTGGCATTCCATTCATCAGACACCAAGCCGAACAATTTGTGCTCATGTCCGTTGTAAAACTCTGCATAGGAGTTGTAGGAATAGCCTTCGTTGCCGTTGAGCAGCAACAGTTTCGGGTCTTTCTTTGCTTCATGGGCAAACAAGTACATGGAAGTGCTGACACCTCCGTGGTTGAGCCAATAATCCACCTCTGTACGCCAGTTGTGGCGCTGATTCTTTGATTTGCCTGTCAATGCCACATTGGTCATCCATGAATGCTCAAAACCGTCGAAGCGCAACATTCTTCGTGTCTGCACCTTACCTATATACTCCGTTCCATTCTCGTAGGTGTAGCCACTACCTGTAAAGGCATCACTTACACCCATCACGGAACCATTGGAACGGAAGGAATGTCCATGCTTAAACTTACTATGCACGGAGAGCTTCAAACCACTATCCCACAAATAATCTAAGACGTAGTTCACATGATGGATCTTGCTGGTGTTCGCATCGTCATTGTTCTGCTCCATCATCTTTCCAGAAACAACATCAAGATATTTCAATGTGTTATTAGCTGGGCGATATTGATCAAGACCCAACTTGAAGCCATCATATTCTTTCACGCTACCATCACCCACGAAGATGAAAGGACCATAATTCTCGATGATTTCCTTGAATCGAGAATACTGGTAAATGAGTCCAGTCTTTCCCTTGCCTTCATCCCAACTCTTTGAAAGGGCTACCTTGTAGAAATGTGCACTTTCTTGAAGCTTCGCTATGTCCAAATGATTACTTCCCGGGTCGAAGTTCTGATAGGTGCCAACACTAATGCCCCATCCCTTCCCTAAAGGGGTAGAGACGTTGGTATCAACAGTTTGACGGCCGAAATGGTTCAGGGAATAGTTCAGTTTTCCTTCAAACTTGTCGCCAGCCAACTTTGACCGGCTGTCCACGCTATAAGTGATAACACCATATTTCAGCACCATGTCCTGAGGACCCATGGTCTGCACCGCTTCATGGCTCACACCACTATGCCAAGATTTGTATGGATAGACTTGATAGTTATAGTAAGAGACAGGCAAACCATCCTCATAGATGTAAGCATATCCCGAAATAGGCAGACCCAAAGATATCTGACGAGGTTGTGAGGCAGAAGAGGCATTCATCAGCACATTTCTGTTGCTGTCACCTGAAACGTTCTTCATCGTGTCTGTGACAACATCCTGAGCTCTTGTGCCAATGAATGTCGTAATGCCAAATAGGGTTGTCGTCAGTACTTTGAGGGTCATGTGTCAATCATTTCGTGATAGGCTTGTACTTTGGTACGAGGGTCTTCATAATCAGCCAACCGATGAGATAAGCAACAGCGCAGTAGCAGAAGACAATCATATAACCTGCAGGTTTACCAGTAGCTCCAAAGAACTGGAAGGCATCGCCAAGACCGTCAGCATAGGTGAAGAGCATGCCCGAACCCTTATTGATGGCGAAAGAACAAAGTCCGCCAAACATGGTGCCAATACCAGTAATGGTGGCAATGGCTGACTTTGGAAACATGTCGCCAATAGTGGAGTAGAGATTAGCTGACCATGCTTGATGACCTGCACCTGCCAAACCGATGATGATACAAGGCCACCAAGGAGACACCTCAGCAAGTGGCTGCGCAAACATGGCGAAGATAGGCAAGAAAGCAAAGATCAGCATGGCACGCATACGACCTGCGTATGGGTTCATACCCATTTTCTCAACAAAGAGTTTAGGTAGGTAGCCACCATAGATAGAGAGCAGGGTGACGATGAGGTAGAGCACAAAGATAAGTGCTTGACCCATCCCAGAAGAGGATGGATAACCAAGTTCTGAGAAGTAAGCAGGTGCCCAGAAGAGGAAGAACCACCACACACCATCGGTCATCAGTTTACCAACGATAAACGCCCATGTCTGACGATATTTGAAGCAGTCGATGAAAGATAGTTTAATTTCATTTTCGTCTGTACTTTCGGTTGCTTTCTCCTCAATGATTTCACCTTTGTCTGACTCGATATAAGCCAACTCGGCTTTGTTTACGAACTTGCTTTCAGCCGGTGCTGAATACATAAAGAGCCAAGCGCCTGCCCATACGAAACCAATGGCACCGATAATGATGAATGCCCATTCCCAACCCATATGCTCAGCGAGGATAGGGATGGTGAGGGGAGCGGCAAGGGCACCCACAGAAGCACCAGCGTTGAAGATGGAAGTTGCATAAGCACGGTCTTTCTTTGGGAAGAACTCGGCAGTCACCTTGATGGCAGCGGGGAAGTTGCCAGATTCACCTGTAGCAAGAATGATGCGACAAGCGAGGAAAAGCCATACGCTGGTGGTGGAGATGACGAGGGCGAGGTCTGTACCTTTCTCTACAGCACGAAGTGCTTCGATGTCAGCAATGCCTGTGAGCTGCATGGTTGCCCATCCGCAGGCAGCATGGAGACAAGCACCGAGCGACCAGATGACAATCGCCCAGATGTATCCTTTCTTCGTGCCCATCCAATCGATGAACTTACCAGCGAAGAGGCTGATGAAGGCGTAGAAGATGGAGAACGTGGCTGTGATGTTGCCATAGTCGTTGTCGTTCCAATGGAAATCGAGAGCGATGAAGTCTTTCCATGTTAATGAAAGCACCTGACGGTCCATATAGTTGACCGTGGTGGCAAGGAAAAGCATCGCGCAGATGACCCAACGGTAGTTGGTCATTTTGTTGGTAGTTGTACTCATTGTTTTTGGTTAATTTATTATCTATAATTTCTTATTTATAATCTATCATAATCTATCTCTCATCTCTTCATGGTGATCTCCACCCCCGCTCCTTGGCAGTCTGCACCCATCGGAGGATTCTCCTTCATCAGACGGACACGAACAGATTGTGCCTTGGAATATTCGGCAAGGATGGCTTTGGCGATGCGTCCTGCAGCATGCTCGACGAGATAGGAGGGCGTCACCATTTCGCGCTTGATGGTGTTGTAGATGTCGGCATAGGAGATGGTGTCATCCACAAAGTCGTTCTCGATGGCATCACGCATGTCGGTCTCCACTTCGCAGTCGACGGTGAAGTAGGCACCCACCTTGCGTTCCTGCTCCATCACCCCATGATAAGCGTAGAGCCGCAGTCCGTTGATGATGATTTTATTCTGCATGGCATCATTCATCTTTGGAGGTGAAGTCGTCGGTGAGGTCTTCTTCGCCTGTGGTGTACTTCTTCAGGGCGCGTGCCACACCATTGGCCCAGGTGTTGATGTTCTCGTTCTCGAGCTGGAGGGAACTGACCAGTTTAATGACATTGGTGAGAGGCATCCTGTAGCGGAGCACACCACTGATGAGCTTGGCATAATTCCAGTATTCCTTGTTGAATCGTTCGGAAAGTCCCTCGATGGTGGTCTTGTAGCCACGTCGGTTGACGAAGGTGAAGTCGTAGCGCTTGGAACCATCCTCGTCAATATGCTTGATGATGTGTCCCTTGGAAACGGTCTTAGGCAAGGCGATGCCATCTTCATCGTCGAGCACACCCGTGAAGATTTCGTAGGGATAGCCATCGAGCAGTCCGACAAAGGCGACCCACTTCTCTTTCTTGTTCTGGAATTTGACCACATCGCATTCGAGGCTGACCGGACGCTTCTCCGTGATTTCGAACTCGGGACGGAAGGAATAGATCTCATTGTCGAGTATCGACATCAGTTCCTCGCGTTCCTTGTTTGTCCCTTTGGCTGGGTCAACGGCTTTCAACGCCTTCTTCAACTTCTTCTCGCCAAACTCCGCTATGATGTTCAGAATGGTGGCTGATAAAGATTGTACTGGTGACATGTCAGGTCTTTTTATTGCAAAAATTGTTAAGTAGAGGCAAAAATACGGCGATTTTGCGACATGACAAAATAAATGTGGCAGGAAATGCTTATCTTTGCACAATTGTAAATCTCAAATCGTTAAATTGTACATTCATATGGAATCATTTTTGAATAGACGTACCATCCGCAAGTATAAGCAGGAAGACATCCCTGCGGAGAAGATTGAGTCGTTGTTGTTTCAGGCTTCGAGGGCTGCCACGATGGGCAATATGCAGTTGTATAGTGTAGTCGTGACCCGTTCGGAGGAGATGAAGGAGAAGCTTTCTCCCTTGCATTTCGGTCAGCCAATGGTGAAGGGTGCCCCCGTGGTGCTCACGTTCTGTGCCGACTTCAACCGCTTCACGAAGTGGTGTGAACAGCGCAATGCCGATGCAGGCTATGACAATCTGCTTTCCTTCCTCAATGCAGCCAGCGACACATTATTATATGTACAGGCATTCTGCACCTTGGCTGAGCAGGCAGGTTATGGCACTTGCTACTTGGGTACGACGCTCTACAATCCGCAGGGCATCATTGATGTGCTGAAACTCCCCAAACTCACATTCCCCATTGCCACCATCACTGTGGGTGTGCCCGACGAGCATCCAGAACAGCCCGACCGCTTGCCGCATCTGGCATATCTCCATGAAGAAACCTATCACGACTACACGCCCAACCAGCTGGACATCATCTATTACTTCAAGGAGCAGTTGGAAGAGAATCTGCAGTTTGTCAAGATTAACAAGAAGGAGAACTTGGCACAGGTGTTCACCGATTGCCGATATACGCGGAAGGACAATGAAGCCATGTCAGAGGGTCTCTTGAAAGCCTTAAAGACTCAAGGATTTCTTTAAGGCGAATAAACTTACCTAACTAAGTATACCAAACTTACCTAACTAAGTTTACCAGACTTACCTAACTAAGTTTATCTAACTTACCTAACTAAGATCTAATAAAAAAGGCGGGGGACTCATCACGAGTTCCCCGCCTCTCATTAAAACATAAGTTATCTATAGGAATTGGTTAGTATGGATTCTTTTTCAAAGTGATGCTTTGAGTGCTAACGTCAACTCTTCCACATCCTCACGCACACGGTCTTCCGTCTCCATCATGTCCTGAATCTGCTTCACTGCATGAACGACTGTGGCATGATTGCGGTTACCGATGACGCGACCAATCTGCATGCGAGAATTGTCAGTCATTTGGTCTGCCAGATACATGGCAATCTGACGTGCATAGGCAATTCGTTGGGTACGCTCACGTGAGTCAAGCTGGTTGATCTTCAGGTGGAAGTGGCTGCATACGATCTGTTTCACATCTTCGATGGTGAGTACCTTCTTGCTGTGCTTCTCCACAAACTGTGGCATGAGCTTTTTCACCAGTGCCATGTTGATGTCGCAGTTATAGACGACAGAGTTGACCATCAGCGAATTGATGATGCCCTCGAGGCCACGTACGCTGTCATCAATGTTTTCAGCGATGAACTTGAGCACCTTGGCAGGGATGTTCAGACCTTCCTTCTCCACCTTGGCAGACAAGATGCCGAGTCGCAGGTTCTGCGTAGGCTTCTCAATCTCTGCCTGCATGCCCCACTTGAAACGGGTGAGGAGTCGGTCTTCCAAATCTTGCATAGCGATAGGAGGACGGTCGGCAGAAAGGATGATTTGCTTGCCGTTGACATGCAGATGGTTGAAGATGTGGAAGAAGGTGTTCTGAGTCGCTGCTCTTTTCTCGCCTGCAAGCTCCTGTACATCGTCAATGATCAGCACATCAATGCTCTGATAGAAGCGGATGAAGTCGTTCAGCTTGTTCTGAATGGTGGCATCCCTATACTGCACCATGAAGAGGTGAGCGGACAAGTAGAGCACACGCAATTCTGGGTGCAGCTCCTTGATGCGCAAACCGATGGCGTTGATGAGGTGGGTCTTACCACATCCGGAAGGACCGAACACAAAGAAGGGGTTGAACGTCTTGGCAGGGTTGTTGGCAATGGATTCGCCCACTGAACGTGCCAGACGGTTGCTTTCACCTTCGATATAGTTTTCAAATGTGTAATCGGGAATCAGCTGAGAATCGAGATCCTGCACCTGAGGAGCGGTCACATCATCTGGTGTCTTGCGTGCATCTGTACGGGCAGGACCATTGTCTACCCTCTTTGGCATGGCGCCTTTCTCTTTCACGTCACCGCCTCGTTTGGACTTCACCACCTTTACATTATAATATAACTTGGTGACGCTGTTTCCAAACACGCGCTTAAAGGTAGAAGCCATGAGCTGTAAGAAGTTCTCCTCCAAATACTCTTTAACGAACTCGCTTTGCACATCGAGTATCAGCTTGCCATTCTCGAGACTGTGGAGCTCGACGAAGGCAAACGATGCCGCGAATTGCTCAGGGGTGATGTTATCTCGAATAATCTCGAGGCATCTACCCCATAGGAGTTTTGGATTTTGTTCTGTTTCTACCATTTTAGCTTTGGTGATTCTCATGTGTGATTTTTACGAATGCAAAGTTCGCTATTTTTTTTCAAATGACAAAATTTATTTTTTACCCGCGTTTCCAATTGCATGATAAAAAGTGCTTCATTTCAGTCATTTACGAAAGTTAAGTTCTTGATGCTCTTGATTTATATTGATTTTTTCTTTTTACTTGATTGTTAGCGTGTTACCTATTTGTTTCACGCATGGAACAATTAGCGACAATTATTTTTTTTTACCCCTTAATTATTTGTTTATGATAGGTTTTCAATATTCCCCATGGGGCTCTTCATGAAGAAAGATGCTGTTTGAACAAAATTCAAATAACATCTTTCCTCCATGTTTCTTTCACTCTCATTTTTATTTGTCTTTTTTTCCGAAGAGAGAGAAATGGACGTATCGTTTTGGATGCAATCGGAAGTCCTCCAACAGACGTGATGAGTTCTGCATGGTGGAGTCGATATGCAACGCAATGGAGTTGTCATTCATCAACATGCCGAGCGAACTTTCCTTGCTGCTCATGGCTGTGTTCATCTTGAAGGTCATCTCCTGCACACCATTCATCGTCGCGTCAGCCTTCTGTGCCATACCAATCAGGTCGATTTGGTTCAGGTTGCTGGTTGTGGTCTCCAAATTGCTACAGATGTTGTTGGTCTTAGCCATGAGTTGCGGCACATCGTTGCCCAGCAGTCCGTTGAGTCGGGTGGTGGTCACACGAAGGTCGGCAGACACAGCTTCCATGTTATTCAAAGAAGTGGCAATAGCAGGGTTGTTTGCCAACTGATTCATGGCAGTCAGTATGGAATCCACTTTAGGCAAGAGGGCTTCCACCTGTGGCAGCATATTGCCAGCCTCAGTCATCAAGTCTATCAAAGGCGCACCCTGAATGGTGTCGCCCGGTTGAAGGATGGCTGTGGGGTTAGGACCCAACTTCAGGTTCATCATGGCACTTCCCAACATCTCCTTGGTCATATAGACACTGGTACCCTCTGGAATCTGAAAGTTCGGATTGATGGTGATCTCGACGGTCAGGTTCTGCTTGGCGGGATTGAACTTGATGGCCTTCACGGTACCAACCTTCAGTCCGTTGGCACGTACGTCAGATGCGGTCGGCATGCCTTGCACGTCGGCTATCTCTACGAAATATGACACCTCATCGTTGAAGAGCTTGAGCCCTTTGAGGAAGATGATGCCTACATACACGATGATGGCAGAAAGGATTGCCACCGATGCGATTTTGATTTCTTTACTGATTTTCATATTATTCTTCAAATGTCACGATGAATGCTTGTGGAAATTTATCGAGGATGGACTGGCGCAGTTTCTTCGCCTCGTCCATGGTTGTTGCTGAACCGTAGGTGTAAGTGTATCGACCATTCTTCTCATGCATCTCACACTTCAACCCCTTGAACTGCTTGTCGTTGCTTTTCAGTTTGACACTGCCTGCGAGTACTTGCACCTTATACACCGTTCGCTTCTCTCCTTTCGTTGTAGTTGGTGCGGATGGGGTAGTGTTGTCGTTAGGAGTGTCGGTGACTGCAGGTTGTACTGGCGTAGCGGAAGGCTTTTCCAGTTTTGCGGCCTTACCTGTTTGTTGTGCTGCGTATTTTGCGATGGCATTATAGATGCTCTTTGCCATTAAGTTCTGACCGGCTTTAGACATCAGAAACTGCTCTTCTGCAGGAGTGGAGATGAATCCCACTTCGAGCAACACGCTGGGCATATAGGTAAGGCGCAGCACTGCTAAGTTCGCTTGGCGCACTCCCATATCCTTGCGTCCGCCCGTATGTACCATCTCGTCTTGCGCCATTTTTGCAAAGGCAACGCTTTCTTTCATGTCGTGGTCTTGCATCAGTTCGAACATGATGTTACTTTCGGGCGATGGATTGTAGTTGTATTTCTTGGCGGCTTCGCCTTCGAGGGCGATGACCGAGTTCTCTCGTTTTTCCACTTCCAGATTTGTGCCTGTCGATGTGGGACTCAAGGTGTATGACTGAACACCATAAGCATAATGCGCGGCATTCTTGGGTAATGCATTGACATGGATGGAAACGAAAAGGTTGGCTTTTGCCTTGTTCGCAATCTCGGCTCGTCGTCCCAATTCGATGAACACGTCGGTAGAACGTGTATATACCACCTTAATTTCTGGATGATTGTTCTTCAGTAGTCTGCCCACTTCCATCGTGATGTTGTAGGCAATGTCTTTCTCACGGTTGGATGACTTCGAGCCAATGCATCCTGGGTCTTTTCCACCATGACCAGCATCAAGCACCACCACAAACTGTCCGTCCTCAGTCATAGCTGAGGCAGGAACCGCGAAGAGCAGGACGCTTATATATATAATAATGTGTAGAAGTTTTCTCATCTTTGTTGAAAAACGCTACAAAGTTACGACTAAGTGAGAGAATAACCAAATTTATTGAGATTTTTCATCCTCTCAGATAGAGGTTGTATCGTTTTTCTCTTTCTATCGTGGTGGAAGGACCATGTCCACAGAAGACTTTGGTCTGGTCGGGTAGGGTGGCAAGTTTCTGAAGACTGAGCATGATGTCGTGGTAATTGCCCCCTTCCAAATCGGTACGTCCACAACTGCCACAGAAGAGGGTGTCGCCCGAGAAGAGCACATCGTCTTTCTCCGAATAGAAACAGATGCAGCCACGTGAATGACCAGGTGTGGTGAGCACTTTCAGCGTGGTGTTGCCAAAGGTGACTTCGCTGCCATCCAAGAGGGATGTACCCAGTGGAGGCAGGGGGGGATGAGGGATGCCGACGCCCACCACCGATTTGATCTGTTCGTCCATGTGCTCATAGATGTGCAGATCTTCGTAGTTGGCTTCAGGCCTCAAACCGAGGTCTCTATGCACGAAAGTGTTGCCCCACACATGGTCGAAGTGCAGGTGCGTGTTCAGCAGGTGCTTCACTTCCAGTCCTTCGCTGCTGATATATTTCTTGATGTCTTCCCATTCATATTCGTTAGAACAGCCACAATCGATGATGACAGCCTCTTTCGTGTCGTCGCTCACCACATAGCAGTTCTCACACAACGGGTTAACTTCGAATGTCTTGATCTTCATATCTCTATTCTATAACCTATAACCCATAACCCATAACCTCTCACCTCTACACTCTCACCGTCACATGCACCACCTTTTTCGTCTTGAAATATTCTTCCTCGAAAAAGTCGCTCAGTTCCCATATGGTACAGATATTCTTCATCGAGGCAATCTCGCCAGCCAGTTCTCCACCTTTCAGAGCAATGATACCGTTGGGCACAGCGTTGTGTTGTTCCTTTTTGATGTTCTTCCTTGCCACCTTCATCAAATCTACCATCGGCATCACGGCACGAGTCACCACAAAGTCATAATGTTCCTTGATTTCTTCGGCTCTGGCATGACTGAACTTCACGTTTTTCAAACCGATAGCTGTTGCCACTTCATTAGCCACTTTTACCTTTTTCCCGATGCTGTCCACCAAGTGAAACTGCACATTTGGAAAGAGAATAGCCAATGGAATACCTGGGAATCCACCACCAGTACCGAGATCCATCACGGTGGTGCCATCCTTGAAGTTCACCACCTTGGCGATGCCCAACGAATGCAGCACATGATGCTCGTATAGGTTCTGAATGTCCTTACGGGAAATTACATTGATCTTGGCGTTCCAGTCATTATAAAGAGCCTCAAGCTGAGCGAATTGCTCAGCCTGAAGCCCTGTTAGATTTGTGAAATACTTCTGAATGATATTCATGTCAAATTCATTGATGTTGTTCTCTCAGCAGGTCGTTCACCGTCTTCACAGGATTGAATGTGCCGAGTGATACCTCCACAAAGATGGTGTTCCAGTCGCTCATCGCACCGTTCCAGAGTCCTGGCAATTCAAGTGCTTTGAGCTCCTTGCCGTCCTTGCTCTTGCTGGAGATGAAGCCCGTTTGATGATCCACATATTTCGTGAGGTCAAACTTCTGTCCCTTATAGTCCTTCACGGCGCACACGAGGTCAACGGGGTTGAAGTGTGTGCCGTTCTGGAACATCTTGAGGTATTCTGCGTTGTTCGTGTCAATCTGACTGCTCTCGAGAATCTGCAGACTGATGGTGCCATCCTGATTGTATGCTAGGAATGGACCTCCACCAGGCTCACCCACATTCTTCACCATACCGCAAACGCGCATCGGGCGGTTCAGCTTCTTCTTCAGATAGATGGCGAGTTCAGCATCCTCCAAATCCTTCAGTTCTGGGTTGCGACAGGAGAGTTCATCGCGGAGGAAGCGGATGATATCCTCCAGTTGTGCATGAGTGTACTTGCCGCTGTCGAGCAGTTCGAGATATTCGAATGCTTTCTTCTGCTTGCTTACCAGCACACCTGCGATGAGTTTTTTGTATTCCACTGTCTCGGCCTTCAAGCGGTCTGGCACCACATTGTCAATGTTCTTGATGAAGATGACGTCGGCATCGAGGTCGTTCAAATTTTCAATCAACGCGCCGTGACCTCCTGGGCGGAAGAGAATCTTGCCGTCCTTGCCACGGAATGGCGTATTGTCAGGATTGGCAGCCACAGTGTCCGTGCTTGCTTTCTGTTCTGAGAAGCTGATGCTGTACTTCACGCCAAACTTCTCCTCATACTTTGGAGCCACCTTAGCCACCAATGCCTCAAACAAAGGACGATGTTCTGGGCTCACCGTGAAGTGAACACTTACGTTGCCGTTCTTGCCGCCAGCATAGAGTGCACCCTCCACCAGATGCTCTTCCACAGGGGTACGTGCTCCGTCATCATACTTATGGAACTTCAGCAAGCCCTTGGGCAGTTTGCCGTATGACAGACCCTCATCACCCAACAGCGTGGCAATGGCGGTCTTCACACTGCCGTCACCTCCGTTCTTGCTGATGGCAGCCTTCAGGTCGTCGATGAACGCAAACTTGTCGAGATTTGCCTCAAACTTCTGAATGAACTCCGTCTTCTCTCCGTTATCGAGAAACTCGAACAAGTTCTTGAACATACGGCTTGCAGCACCCGATGCAGGCACGAACTTCAGTACCTTGCCTGTGCCATCCAGATAAGCGTCCCAAGCCGCGAGATAATCCTTCTTCTCAGCCTCCGACGGAATGGTGATACCGTTGCCAGGCGAAGCTGCACCTGCCAGTTTCAACCAAGGGAAACCCGTCTTGAAACAATTCAACTGCGCGTTCAGTTTCTCTTCCGAAATACCTTTCTTTGCCAGAAAGTCTTTGTCTTCTTGTGTAAGCATGGTTTGATGTGTTTTTTTAAGTTGTACGAAAATTTTGCCAAAGATACAGAATTTGTTGCTACCAAACAAATAAAACTCCAATTTTCCTTACAAAAAGGGGGAGATGTTTGTCTTTTCTCAACAAAAATCCTTACATTTGCCACATCTTTTATATCACCATTAAAAACTGCATGACAATGAAAAAAATGATTATTTGCCTGTTGGCACTGGTTGTGTGCTCCACCATGGAGGCACAGAGATTGGTGGCGTTCAAGGGTTATGGTACCAATTGGGACAAGTCAATGGTTTCTTCCAAAAACAAACCCAATGGTTACATCTACCGTCTGCGTGAGGATGTGCAATGCAAGGACCTGCCCAAGGTGTCAGCAGCGGAAGATCATAAACTCTTCATCGCTGAGCCTATTGATATGGGATGGCTCGCACTTTACCGACTTCCTTTAGCATCCGATGACTACGACTTTGTGGTGGTGCTCTACAATCAGGAGAAGCAACCCGTCGAAACCGTGAATCTCGGCTATGTGACGGACAACCACTATTGCGAAGTGCAGGATGTGCGTTGGGACAGCGACAACCAATGCATCCTCTTCAACATGGCATGTCCCAGCTATGCGTCTCAAATTGATGGAAAGGGTAGTAAGCTCTACAGCTACAGCATCAAGGACAAGCGCATCGCATGGGAAACGGATTATCTCGTGAGCAACGACATCTTCACCCTCAACGACAAGTACGTCTTCTGTTCCTATGGTTTCACAAGCGAGAAGAAGTTCCTCTTCATGCTCGACAAGAAGACTGGCAAGCAGTACAGCAAGATTCCGATGGTGTACAAAGTGGAGTACATGGAACTCCAGAAGAAAGGCAACGTCGATAAACTCTTCGTGGTGGATTATAACGAGAACCTGTACGAATACAACGTCGTCAACACACCCGCACCTGCGAGGAAGAAGTAAATCTTATCACTTACCGACCACTTCGCGCTCAAAGAAATCTAAGAAGAAAGGCCAGTTGGGTCCTGCTTCATGACCACCATGATGCTGACGATAGGTGAGACGTCCCTCCATGAGACCATTGTCCATACCAGGGAAAAGGTCTGTGCCAACGCCTTGATAGCCAAGCAACTCATATACGGGCGAAGCTTTTGAGGCCGATATGAATGAGCCCACCACATCCTGCCATTTGTCGCCACTCCAGCTTCCCGTGGAGATGAAACATGCGCGTGGGGCACAGAGTGCTATGAGTTCATGCTGATCAACAGGTATGTCGTTCTCCGTCAACGGGTCAGTACCGTACTTGATCAAGTTACCGCATACCCAGTGGTATTCCTCACTGGAAACGATGTTCCCGATGCTCTCACCACAATCACGACGCCAACCTGCTGCACCAGCCTTGCCAGGCGAAGCAATGAATCCGGCTGCAATGCGTTCTTCGAAAGCCATGGCGACGAGAGATGCTTTGCCGTATCGTGACACACCTCCGATGGCACACTTTGTTGCATCGAAAGTGGCGTCGGTCTCCAAGTAATCAAGGAAGCGCGACAATCCCCATCCCCATGCACGGAGTGCTCCCCAATCGGTAGGCTTGCGGAATTGCCCCTTGTTGCACAGACCAATAATGCCATTGGTAAGACCATGACCTGCATCTGCCTGTATGGATGAAGGATTGATGGTGGCAGCAGCCCAACCACGTTCTATCACCATCTGTTGCCATGACACTGAACCGGCACGGGTGCGGGTGGGGTCGCCACCTCCGAAACCGAACTCTATGATGACGGGAATGCTTCGCTTTCCATTGTCAGGATATACCACATTGGCTTGAATCTCCACCTTGATGGATGGATAGTTGGAGTTGTCCACCACGCCTTTGAGATAGCGGACGACTACGGGTGTTCCTGCGAAATCCTTCTTCTCCTCATTCGTGACTTCCCATTTCACATTGGGTACATTGTCAGGGATACGTCCATAGACATTGTCCTCAAACAATTTCACCAATTCAGGACGACGCATCTTATTCCACATCTTTGCGTTGGTCACTCTCTTGCCACTTTCTGTTACCAATGCGTCTGGATAAAAAGGGTAGGGGTTGGCCGTCAATTCATCATAATTGGGATGTTTACTCTCATCCTGACTGTTAGGTTGCCGACCCTCACGGGGTTGTCCAACTCCTACTTTGGTCAGCATGTCAGCATAATCGGTTGCTGTGATTCTGCGGAGACTGTCCATGTTTACACGATTTCCGCCTCCGAACATAAACTGTGCGTTTGCTGCTAATGGGATGCAAGTCATCACCATGATTCCGATAAAATGACTAAAAGCTTTCATACTTATGCTTTGTAAAGATGTCTGTATTTTATAGATTTCAAGTTTCTGAAATAGTTGAGTAGTTAAGCTGGCACTCTATAAAATGAGAGAATGAAAGAATGAGACAATGAAAAGTTGCCTACTAACTCTCAACTCTCAACTGTCAACTCTCAACTCTCAACTAATCAAACGGATGTCACTCATGATTCTTCAGGAATGTGCT
>JAEEGJ010013596.1_pt1 | contig 19654 bp, 13 predicted proteins | sample 8958761 | NCBI WGS metagenome assembly JAEEGJ01 (sample SAMN16246546, study PRJNA631951) | gut metagenome | biome: gut microbiome; feature: rumen; material: RS-attached | host: Bos | place: Iran: Karaj | collected 2018-10 | reverse complement strand
CGTATTCTACTATCCATCATCAATGCTTGGAGCTTACACTCGTTTCGCTCTGAATCCAGAAGCATACTGCAACAAGGTTCAGATTGTAGTACCAGCCGGTTCAGACCTCCGTATCGGCTTCCGCAAGAATACCGATCCGAAGATTGAAGGCGACTGGGTAATCTTCGATGACTTCCAGCTCTTCTACCTTGGTGGCGATCTTGATGAGAAGCCAGTTGACAGTGCAATCAACGAGGTAGTTGCTAACAATACGAAGAAGTCAGCTGCTATCTACAACATCTCAGGTCAGCGTATCAACGCTCTCCAGAAGGGTCTTAACATTGTAGGTGGTAAGAAAGTATTCGTGAAGTAATCATTCCTTTTTTACGCGAAGGATGCAAATATGAGAGATGCCCGGGTTTATGCTCGGGCATCTTTGTTTTTTATAAAATAGTTGTCTTTGTTCGTTTTTCATAGAAAAACAGCACTTTTTCTGAGTAAATAAACAAAAAACGATCATTTTTTAACATTTTTTTTGATTGATATGATAAAAAAATATTATCTTTGCAACTGAATAGATAGAATTCGCAAAATTAATACCGACCGATAAAACGACAATAGAAACAGAGTTACAAATAATTCAAAACTTTTTACAAACAATTTAAAACCTATTCGTTATGAGAAAATTATTTACATTTGCTTTTGCATTATTCGCTACAGTAGCGATGAATGCTCAGAATGTAGATCCTTCAGAGTGGCAAGAAGGTGAAGATGTAACTTCTTACCTAAACTGGGGTGACTACGATGGATCCTTTACAGGAGATGCTCCTGCTTTCCCTTCTACTGCTGGACGTGAAGGTGGGGACCTTAAACCAGAAACTCTTGGTGATTGGTGGAAAGGTTCGTTGCCATCAGAGTATCGTGTTGTTGACGATGAACAAATCAAAGGTGTATTCGGCTTCTATGTTGATGGTGCTAAGATTGATGAACTGATTGACTTCTATCAGGTATTTTGGTTGCCTGCTGGTTTCTACACATTCAAGGTACAGGCTACTTATCGTGAGAGTACTAATGACGCAACCTTCAACAACTGGTACGATGGTACTCCTAAGAAGAACGCATGGTACTATATCGATGCACTCGCCTCTGAAGATCCTAATTCTGAAGTGTTAGACGAATTCAAGACCTACATCCGTTCTCTTATGTTGTCAGGACAAACTGAAGGCCGATTGTATAATGGACAAAGTGGCGGTTTAAGTTGGATGAACGACTATGAGAAAAAATACAAGGATAAAGTCACAGGCGAAGATAGAGTAATTTACTGCCCTACGAGTACGCTGAGCGCAGGAGTTTATTTCGTAAATGGTAAATATGATTTACACGATGTAAACGTAGTATTGGAAAAAGACGGATATGTACGTGTTGGTATTCGCAAGACAGCGAACATTGCTCAGGACTGGTTGATTTTCACAAACTTCCGCGTCATCTATAATGGCCCAGCTGACGATGAGGCTAAGCTGGTTCTTGCTCTCGAAGACAAAACAACAGCAGAATTGTCAATTGAGGACATCTGTAACCAAATCACAGAGCAGGGCTATACCGCTCTGGCTACTATCATTCAGGACAAGATGATGCTACTTAGTGATGTTGACGAGGGTTCTCTTGAAGAAGTTACCAATGCTGTTGCAGCCCTCGAAGACCTTTACGACCAAGGTGCAAACGCTGTTGTGCTTGCAAAGCGTTTGGCTGACCTCCTCAAGATGTCTGATGATATGATTGAGACAACAGACTATCCTGGTAAGAGCGCTTTCCAAACAACAGTTGATGCAATCACGGTAAAAGCATCAACAGATGATCCTGAAGTGATTGATAACAACATCAATGCATACGCTGAAATGTTTGGAGAACTTGCTACTGCTCGTGGTACATATCTGCAAACAAACGATCCTGATGAAAACGGCGCATGGGACTTCACTCCGCTCGTTAAGTTCCCATGGTTTGTTAACCCGGAATACAATCCAACTTATAAGCAAGATCCTGGTGATGAAGATAAATGGGTATGGTCATTGGATGAAGAAACATGGCTCGAAGGTATGGGTCAGGATTTCTATGTAAATAAGGTAGAAGATGCTGACAATCCACGTACGGCTATTGCTTCCGAAGTTACAATCGGTATTGATGAGGAATCTACAAATCAATGGTTCACGTTGATTAACTACGAAGGTTGGTCACCAGGTATGAGACTGTACTATCAAGGTCACTTGATTGGTGCATCTGACGGAAGCAATTCTATTTCAGGTGGTACCAACGAAATTCGCCAACGTGTTATTGGTTTGCCAAATGGTTATTATAGCCTTAAGGCTCTCGTTCGTGGAAATGGTAACAGTGCATTCAGCGAAAGCAATCTACCAGCCGCTCACAACATCTTTGCAGAGAACAATCAGGGTATTATTGTGAAGTCTGCTTTAGGACACACCGACTCTTATCGCTATGCTGATTATGGTTGGAATGAATACAAGGCAGGTGCTTGGACAGAACACAAGACTGGTATCATTCAGGTTTCAGATGGTGAATTGGTTATTGGAGGAGAGACCGGTATGGTTGGTAACTTCACTGGTTTCCGTCTCTTCTACTATGGTACAACTCCTAACTTCAGCGGTATGGTTAATGAAGATATTGCAGAAGTTTATGAGATGATGGAAACTACTTTGATTGATAAGTATGGTGAAAGCACATTTGCTGGTGATACCTTATATGTAATTGATTTGATGAACAGCATCGTATTCCCAGTATTGTCAGACGAAGCATACGAGGAAGCATTCGGCAAGATTACAGCAGCAAAGGATTATATCCAGAAAGCAGCAAATGCAATGGCAGGCAACACTCTTGCTGCAGATTATGATAAACTGTATGACAAATACACAAATCCTGACGCAGAAGACTTTGTAAACGGTCCAACTCAGGCTAAGATCCTTGAAAAGCCTATGGAGTTTGTTGCTGCTCTTGGTACTGCTCCTGAAGACAAGTTCGAGAAGATTGCAGCAGCTAAGGATGTGTACAACGCATATAAGTCATATCTTACTGCATACGACAAGGCTACAACTCTTGACGAGCCTGAACTCAAGTCTTTGATGGAAACTCAGTCAGCAGACCTGAAGGCTAACTACAGCAATGTTGCAACTCTTCAGAAGTACGAGACAGCTATCAACTTCCTCATCCAGCGTGCAACTATCCTCGCAGCTGGTGGTAAGAATGCATCAGAAAGCAATCCTGTTGATATTACGTCACTCATCGCTAACCCAGACTTTACGAGCAGCGCATCTAGCGGTTGGAGCGGTAACACAGGAACTTCAAATGAGTATGCTCGTGGTAACTCAGAAGTATGGAACGCAAACCCACTTGACATGTATCAGGTAATTAAGGGTCTGCCAGCAGGTAAGTACGAAATCCGCGTTCGCGCACTCTATCGTGATGCACGTAACGTTCGTGATAACAAGAACCAGAGCTGGACGAGCTACTGGACAGATGCAAACGGTGATGTAAACGCATGGGAGCGTCACTTTGCAGAACTCTATGCACGTACCGTTACTACAGCCAACGATACCATCGACGCATTCTCTTATGTGAAGTCAGTATGTGACGGTAAGTTCACTTCTCCATCATTCACCAAGTACTATCGTAACAATAGCGATGACTTGCTTGAGGGTGACCTGATTATCGACCCAGTTACAGGTGCAGAGACAGCTTCTATCGATACCATCTGGACAACATCAGTACCAGAGGAGAACCTGTATGACGACGAAGGTGAGATCATCACTACTTGGACAGATGATTCAGACGGCAAGGTTTATACAGTTATTCAGGATGGTCCAGACAACCGCTATGTATTCCAGGATGATAACGGCACTCCAAAGTTTGCTTGGCAGATTGCAAACTCTTATCCATTCGATGAGCGTATCAAGACCGATGAAGGCGTATTCTACTATCCATCATCAATGCTTGGAGCTTACACTCGTTTCGCTCTGAATCCAGAAGCATACTGCAACAAGGTTCAGATTGTAGTACCAGCAGGTTCAGACCTCCGTATCGGCTTCCGCAAGAATACCGATCCGAAGATTGAAGGCGACTGGGTAATCTTCGACGACTTCCAGCTCTTCTACCTTGGTAATGGTGCTGACGCTTACAAGAAGTGGGCAGAAAGCGTAAAGGGCAACTACAATGTTAGCTTCGATGGAGAAGTTTACTATGGTGCTCCAGACAGAAAGAACTATGAAGATATTCTTGCTACTTTGACAGAAGCAAGCGACAAGGATGCTGTTTCTGCTGCTATCCTGAATGTGGATGCTGCTGTTGAAAAAGTTGCAGCAAGTAAGGAGAACTATGCTACATACGTTGCAACTCTGGCTACTGTAGAAACATGGCTCGGACAGAATGTAGGTGATGACGACAGCTATTACAGACTCTCTGACTATATGGAGGCTGAAAGCGCTGAAGACGTTGCTGATTGGGAATTCCCGAACGGTCCTGCTAAGGTGATCATCCCAGACTATCAGGCAGGTGGTTTTGTAGGTATTCTTTCTGCTGAAGACATTGCAACTGAAACAGAATTCTTAAAGGGAATGTTGGCTGAAGCTACAAGAAACACGCTCGCTGACGGTTCTGACCTGACTTCTCTGATTACGAACCCAGGCTTCGAGGAGAATCTTGTGGATGGTAAGGCTAAGGGTTGGAGCCTCGACACTTCTAAGGGTGGCACAAGCTCACTCACCAACTGGCGTGGTGGTAACTCTGACAACTACTGTGCTGAGGCTTACCAGCAGAACTTCGACGTTTACCAGGAGATTGAAGGCGTGAAGGATGGTCTCTATGAGGTATCTGTTCAGGCATTCTATCGTGGTGGATGGCCAGAGGCTGCATGGAACAACTACAAGAACGACCCAGAAATGAAGGGTGACGCAAAGGTTTACTCTGAGGTTTACTTCAACGAGTTTGCTACTCCTATCCGTAACGTGATGGAGATCACTTTCGATTCTAACCTTGCTGACAACTGCTCTTCATTCGCAGTTGAAGGTGAAGGCGATGATGCTGTCAACGTATTCGTTCCAAACGGTATGGCTTCTGCATCCGCAGCATTCAGCTTGCCAGATAACAATAAGAACTACACAATGTCTGCTTACGGTCTCGTAACTGACGGTAAGATTCGTTTGGGTATTCGCCGCTTGACTACTCCTCCAAGCAATGATGGTACTTGGACACTTTGGGACAACTTCAAGTTGACTTATCGTGCTAAGAATCCAGAAGTGGTAGCAAAGGTTCTCGAAAGCAAATCTCAGGAACTGGGCGAACTTCTTGATAACGAAGGTGACAATCTGACAGAGCCTGCTAAGGATGCTGCCACTTATGCTTACAAAGAATCTACGAAGACTGGTCTCAGCGATGCTGCAAAGTACGAAGTGCTGATTGAAACCAACGATGCACTTGTAGCTGCTAAGGCAAACGTAGAAAAGGTAAGTGCTTACAAGACTGCAAAGGATGCTTATGACACAGCTGTCGATAAGTTGTATGAGCTGGATGAAGATAAAAAGGATGAAATTTGGGCTAAAGTTGACGAGATGGATAGCGAACTCGACGGCGATGCTTACACAGACCTCACAACTGAAGAAGTGTCTGAACTGATTGGAAATATTGAGAAGCTGACTGAGGACGTTAATGCTGCAATCGAGGCTATCAAGGAAGCTCAGAAGAAGGCTGATATGGCTAGTGCAACTGACGAAGATCCATACGACGCAACTTCTTGGATTGTGAACCCAGACATGGAAGACTCAAGCCAGGATTCCAATGCCGACAATAGCAAGAAGATGGCAGGTTGGGACTTCTGGAAGGCAAAGGGTAATGGTCCTGTAAAGGGTAGCGGTGGTATCTCTGGCCGTTCACTCGAAGCATGGTCTGGTACTGTAGGTGCAGATCTCGAATTCTCCGCTTATCAGACAATCACTGGTCTCCCAGCAGGTAAGTATGAACTCTCTGCTAAGGCTGCTAACGCTTCTAACGATGTAGCAAGTGACGTTACTCTTTGGAATGATCCAGAAACTGCTGCTAAGGGTCGTGCATACCTCTGCGCTATTACCTCTAACGGTGAGAGTGAGAAGGCTGTTTCTACTCCTGTAGAGCCTAACATTGGTAGTGCAACTGAAGCTCAGACTTACACGGTTGTCTTCACGTTGGCTGAAGGTGAAGCTGTGAAGATTGGCTTCCAGTCTATCGGCACAATGCCATTCCGCTGGTTCATGTGCGATGACTTCACACTCACTTATTATGGTACTGCAAGTGCGAAGACTGACTCTACCGACGAAGGTGGTGTTGTGAAGGTTGAAGGTGTTGAAGAGGCTGCTGACACAGGCAAGGAAATCGTTGGTTACTTCAATGCTGCAGGTACTCAGATTGAATCTCTCCAGCCTGGTATCAACATCGTGAAGTACGCTGATGGCACTTCAAGAAAGATCTTCGTGAAGTAAACTTACAGATTATAAAAACTGACATTCTATATCAAAGTGGCGGATTCCGTATAGGAGTCCGCTACTTTTTTATGCCCTTTCATTTGGTGGGGAACAAGAAAAGATGTACTTTTGCAGCATGAAGAGTCCGTATCAAGAAATCAAGGGTCTATTGATGGAAGGCAACATGTCGGAGGGCGAAGCAAAGGCGGTCGCTCTGATGCTGCTGGAGAAGGTGGCAGGATTGCCTACGGCAAAGGCATTGATTGCCGACGGCAACGACCTGCTTTGCCGACGGCAAACTTTGCTTGAGCTGGCGGCTCGTGTGGCACAGGGCGAGCCCGTCCAATATGTCTTGGGCGAGGCTGACTTCTGCGGACTGACGCTGAAAGTGAAACCAGGCGTGCTCATCCCCCGTCCTGAGACAGAAGAATTGGTGAATTGGATTGTCGAAACGCTTCACACTAAACAATCAGTTGTCAACTGTCAATTGTCAACTGTCAACTGTCAACTGTTAGACATCGGCACCGGCAGCGGATGTATCGCAGTAGCTTTGGCCAAGAAGTTGAAGGAGGCAGAAGTGGAAGCGTGGGATGTGAGCGACGACGCATTGGAGATAGCAAGGGAGAATGCCAAGAGGAACGGTGTGCAGGTGAAGACCAGCAAGGTGGATGTTTTAGACATTAACGCTAACTCCAACTCTCAACTATCAACTGTCAACTTTCAACTCTCAACTCTTACCTCTCACCTCTCACCTCTCACCTCTTATAATATCATCGTCAGCAACCCTCCCTACATCTGCGAAGAAGAGAAGGCGGAGATGGAGAGGAACGTGCTAGAACATGAACCCAGGTTGGCATTGTTTGTGCCTGATGATGACCCGCTGCTCTTCTACAGGCGGATTGCCGAATTGGGACTGTCGTTGCTGAAGGAGAAAGGGCTGTTGTTCTTCGAAATCAACAGGAGGTTTGGTGAGGAAGTAGTCAAGATGTTGCAGGGGAAAGGGTATCGAGAAGTGGAACTGCGTCAGGACATGTTCGGCAATGACCGCATGGTGAAAGCAATAAAGCCAGCATAAATTCGTTATAAAAGGTATGAGAAAGCTGTATTACATAATATTATTGTGTCTGTTAAGCGTCAACCACTTGTACGCTAACGACTGGAAGATCTATGCATCCTACCACAATGCCACGAAGGCTGTGAAGGGCGACTCGCGCGTTTTCGTGGTTGCCAATGGGAATCTGTTCAGTTACGACACAGAAGACAATAGTGTGGAACTGTACGACAAGACGAATGCGCTGAGCGATTTCGGCATCAAGAACATCGCCTATTCATCGACAGAGAAGCGGCTCGTGGTGCTGTATGAGAACGGCAACATCGACCTGCTGGGGATGAACAACTCCCGTTGGAACATGCCCGACCTGAAGACCAAGACCTTGGAGGACAAGACCATCAACGAACTGAAGGTGGTGGGCAGCGAAGCACTCATCAGTCTCAACTCAGGTTTGGCGCTGCTCAACCTGAAGGAGGGCTACTTCGTGAATCTCTACACCCTGGGCAGCAAGGTGACCAACGCCACCATCTCTGGCAAGAAAATCTATGCCAAGACCGCCAAGGGAGTGCTGGAAGGCGACCGGGATGCCAACCTGCTGGACGTGAACAACTGGAAGGAAGTGGATGCCAGCACCGTCACCTTCGGAGAGACTGCCGAAGAGAAAACTGCGACATCGGCCATGTTGGAGAAGGTGAAGGAGATCATCCCCAATTCTCCCATCAGAAACTATGCCTATAAACTGAACATGCTGGGCGACCGCCTTTTGGTGGCTGGTGGTAACTTCTACTACCCCAACACCAACTATGAAGGCACCGCCATGAAGTACGAGAAAGGAAAATGGAGCGCCTTCGACGAAGAGGCCGCCATTGCTTTAGTGGGAGCAAAAGCCTACATGAACGTGACAGACGTGGTACAAGACCCCAACGATACGGAGCACCATTGGTTAGGAACGATGCGTTCAGGCATCTATGAGTTCAAGGACTACAAACTGGTGAATCATTACTCCTACGAAAATTCGCCGCTGACCAGTATCTTGCCCGACGACAAGAATGCGGCTCAGTATGTGCGTGTCACAGCCCTCAACTTCGACAAGGACGGCAACCTCTGGATGTGCAACAACGAATGTGACACCATCGTGCGCATCCTGAAGAAGGACGGTAAGTGGACAGCCTACTATTATGATGAGGCAGCCAAGAAACCTACATGGGACCGTACCTATTTCGACCAACGCGGATGGGCTTGGATCAATTCTCGACGCACTTCCAACAACGGAGAATCTGGCTTGCTCGTCATCGACACCAAGGGAACCATCAACACCCAGTCGGACGACCAGCACCGCTACATCTCCACCTTCCACAACCAGAACGGAGAGAGCTATACGCCCGACCTCTATTACTGCGTGATGGAAGACCTCGACAAGCACCTGTGGATGGGCTGCACCAAGGGCATCTTCATGACCAAGACCCCTGAAGACGTCTTCAAGAGCAGCTTCACCTTCACACAGCCCATCGTACCCAGAAACGACGGTTCAGGACTGGGCGACTACCTGCTGAACGGCATCCCCGTCAAGTGCATCCTCATCGATGGCGGCAACCGCAAATGGGTGGGAACACTCAACAACGGCGTCTATCTGCTGAGTGCCAACGGGATGGAGACCATCGAGCACTTCACCGCAGAGAACTCCCCACTCATCAGCGACGAAATCAACGACCTTGCCATCGATGGCGAGACGGGCGAAGTCTTCATCGCCACCAGCAAGGGACTCTGTTCCTATCATGGCAACGCCACCGACCCAGCCACTTCCATGAGTTCCAACAACCTGAAGGTCTATCCCAACCCCGTCCGACCCGACTATCAGGGACAGGTGCACATCACAGGACTGATGTACAACTCGGACGTGAAGATTGTGAGTGCCGCAGGCAAACTGGTGGCAGAAGGCACAAGCATCGGTGGTGAGTTCTCGTGGGACTGCTGCATGCAGAACGGACGTCGCGTCAGCTCAGGCATCTACTACGCCCTCTGTACTGACGAGGCAGGCAAGAAAGACGCTGTGGCAAAAATCCTCATCATCCGCTAACCCCAGCCCACGCGCTGGGCGATTTTCATCTCTCAACTGTCAATTTTCAACTTTCAATTCTCATGCTTTCCATCATCATCCCTGTCTATTGCGTAGAGAACACGCTCGACCGATGCCTGGAAAGCATCGTCAGCCAGTCGTATGCTGACATTGAGATCATCTTAGTGGATGATGGCTCACCCGACCGTTCTCCTGCCTTGTGCGATGTCTGGGCGCAGCGAGACCCACGCATCCACGTCATCCATCAAGAGAACAAAGGACTGAGCTGTGCACGAAATGCCGGTATCGAGAAGGCGCAGGGAGGCTTTCTCACCTTCATCGACTCCGACGACTACATCGAGGCTGAGACCTTAGCCCAAGTGATGGCAGCGATGGCCGACAACGACATCGTGGAATACCCCGTCGATGGCTTCTGCGGAGGTCCCAACCCCTTCCTATTGACTTTTCAGCCAAAGGTCTATGACGATATGGAAGACTACTGGCTCAACGGGAGAGCCTACGAACACACCTACGCCTGGAACAAGATCTACCGACGCACCCTCTTCGACCATGTGCGCTATCCACAAGGACGTGTGTTTGAAGACATTCACACCCTACCCCAGCTCCTGCAACAAGCCCGTCGCATCGCCACCACCAACCAAGGACTCTACCACTATTGCTGGAACGACAAGGGCATCACAGCCACTGCCGACAGACAGGCATTGACCGACCTCTTAGAGGGTCATCTGAAAGTGAAATGGGTGGATGACCGTTCCTATATACGCATGCTGAATATACAAATAGATGTCTATGAACGAGGTGGAGAGATCCTGCTCCCCAAACGAGACATCCGCTTTTCATCTCTCAACTCTCAACTCTCAACTCTCAACTCTCAACTCAAAGCCCTCCTCCTCAAACTCTTAGGCGTCAAAGGCGTGTGCCAACTCTTCCGATTCCTCCACACTCACCACTAACCTCTTACCTCTTACCTCTAATTTCTCAACTGTCAACTGTCAACTGTCAACTGTCAACTTGCTAACCTCGTATAAAGATTGAACAATATGTACTTCCATTCCCAATGCCAATGCAGGGGGAAGTAACCCAATGTCCGCATCGCACCCACAATCTCCTGTCGGAAAACCTTCGGATGCCGCTGACGAAGCAACAGGCGCAACATATCCACTGCCAGATAGTCCAACTTATACTGCATGCACACCCTCAGCTCAGGGTCTGCATCTGCCAACCCGTCCAGTTTCCGAAGAATCTTCACCAAGTCGCGCAACCGCCGCTGCCGCTTTTCCACATCCGTCGTCGTCGTGATGCTCTCAGCATGAAGCAGACGCTCATACCAATCCACATTCAACGCCTTAAACGACGCGCCCTTCGCAAAAGCCCTCACCGTGAAATCCTCGTCCTCATGGTAGATGCCCTCCGTAAACTGCATCTGCTCCAGCTCCAGAAACTCCCTCCTGAAGAAATAAGCCACCACGCACGGCATCAGATTGCGTCCCTGCATGAACTTGCGGGCAGGCTCATACAGTTTGTTATATTCAGGCACATACCGACGATACGGCATCCGCTTTCCCTGCCTGTCCTTCTGCAACACATTCACCCCCACGATGTCCACTTCCTCACCCTCCAGCACATCCAACGGAGCCTGTGCCGCAAAGAGATGGTCGTCCGCATCGACAAAGCACACATACTTCCCCTTTGCCCCACGCATCCCCGCATTGCGAGCCGCACTCAGCCCCCTGTTCTCCTGCGAGATCACCGTCACCTCCGCATGTTCACGACCATACGTCTCCAGCAGCGCCGCCGTTCCATCCGTCGAACCGTCATTCACGACAATGACCTCATACCCCCTACCCCGCATATTCAGACGGCTGATGCTGTCGAGACATTCCCTCAGGTAAGGCTCGGCATTGTAAGCAGGTATGATGAATGAAAGGAGGATGTTCATGAGCTATGCGATATGTGGGGCAAAGGTACGAAGTATTTATGAAACTGCAAAATGAAAAGCGAATTTAGCGCACAGATTGGGAACAGAGAACGTTCATGCGGATGCGGTTGTTGCCCTTGTGGACGACGACCGTCTCGGTGGTATAGTTGTCTTTCCTGCATTCGAGTCGGTGGGTGGGATCAGCGATACGTAGCGAGAACTTGCCAGACGCGTCGGTTTTGGTGTAGTTGACAGCATTGCCCACTCCATCTATCTCTGCGATATAGACATCGGCGATAGGGATCGGATAGTCGATCACCTCGCCTGTCACGATGTCACCAGCCTTGACAGAGAAGTAGTCCGTCGGGTAGATCTGGTAGTAGGAATAGCGTTTGCGGATGGAGGCGAGGACATTGCTGTAACCTGCATGGGCGATACGAATCTTATGGGCAGGATTAGCGATGCGCAGTCTGAATTCACCATTCTCGTCAGTGGTGACAGGCTGTCCGACCACCGTACCCTGTTCTGTCACTTCACACACTTTAGCGTTCTCGATGGCGACGTAATCCTCCACGTCTTCTTCCGTCCACACCCTTCCAGAAATCACGTCGCCAGCCCTCAGTTCCTGAGAATACGCTTTGTCGTCTTTGGTCATGATCTCAACGACACCATTTCTGCCCTTCTCTCCCCAGATGGCGTTGGCTGCCGCATCTTTCAGAATGGTGATGGACGCCATGTTGGTCGTATCGACATTGGCGATCTCGGCATACTTGTCAGCATCCCAGCCTCGAAGAGCGGCAAGTGTGACAGGTTCTTGTTGCCCCACATAAAGGGGGATGAGGTTCCCTTGTTGGTCGAGATTGACAGGAATGCGGTCAATGACCAGCAAGATGTTGGTCACTTCCTGATGGATGGAGTCAGCAGCTGGGGTCAACGGCTGTGTGTAGGCAGTCCCTACGGGCACATCCGGCACCACCTCTTCCTCTTGGGGAAAGATGTCGAGCGGAGCCTGTGTGATGGCCTCCTCCACCTCATCCACCAGCTGTGGCTTGGCAAAGGCGGTAATGGCAAAGGCGGTGAGCGGCAAGAGGTAAAGCACCTTGAGCGCCGCCAGTTTGGTTGATTTCTTTTTGAACATCATCATCATACGTTTTTTAGTTTTACTTTCGTTGAATGCGTTCACCACAGGCTGCAGTCCCGAGCGAACGGCCTTTCTTATAATGAGCTCATTGTATTCCTTGAGGTTGACACCCGTATCGAGCACGGCGCGGTCGGCTTCAAATTCGTGCACATCCGCCAGATCTTGTCGGAGCATCCAAACGAAGGGAAGGAACCAAAGCATGCGGCAGGTACATTCACACAGCAGCTTGTCCCATGAGTGCCCTCTTCGGATGTGAGCCAGTTCGTGTGTCAGGATGGTGGCTCTGGCATCGTGTGCATCAGCAGGAGACAGGACAATCCAACGGAACCAGCTGCACGAGTTCTTCACGTCAGGACTGACTGCCACATGCACCCAAGCCGGCACGTCCGACGCAGGGAGACGCTTGGCGCGACCAACCAGCAGACGGAATCGCCCAAGCAGATAAAAGTAGTGCAACCAACACACCAACATGCCTATGATATAAATGATGAATGTCAGGCGAATCCACGAGAAACGGGGTGCGGGCACCTCCCTAGCCTCCTCAGAACTCAGCATAGCCGCATAGGCATCTTCTTCCAGCATCAGCACCTCGACACGTTCCACTCCCTGATTCAGCACCGTGGATTGGGTGGTGGTAACATGAAAGGCAGGAAGCAGCACACTCATCACAAGGATGCCGAGCAGCACCATACGGTTCAGCGTGTGGAAGGTCTCTCGACGCAGCCAAAGGCCGTAAAACGAATAGAGCAAGGTGAGCGTCACAGCCCATTTCAGGATGTAAATGAAAAACTCTGCCATCATGACGATTCCTGATTACTGTTCATCAAATCTGCCAAAAAACGCAACAGTTCGGCTTCACTCAGCTTTTCCTCATGCACAAACTCCGACACCACACTGAGATAATCGCCCGTGAAGTACTTGTCCACAAACGAACTGATCTTCAACTTCCCATATTCCTTCTGCTCCACAGCAGGGATATAGACATACCCCCGTCCCTGGGAACGATGCGTGAGAAAACCCTTCCGTTCCAAAGCCTGAAACGTGTTCGAGATGGAGGTGATCAGCGGCTGCGGCTCCTCATAGAGCGCCAGCACATCACGAGGCGTACACTCACCCAACTGCCATATCTTCTCCATCACCTCCTCTTCTTTTACCGTCAATTTCATCATATTCAACACTTATTTATGTTATGACGGCACAAAGTAACACCCTTTTCTTGGATTATCCAAACATCGCCCCCTTCTTTTAACATCCATTAGATGTTGAATCAGATAGATGCTGGAAAAGTTTTTACTTTCAGTGCCATAATTATTATGGGCTGAAAAAAACCTCCCAATCAGAAATCGTTAATGACACTCATGACCAATGACATTCATGACACACGCTTTGCGTATGTTTGCGCTTTCTCATGCAGTATGAATCATGAACAGCAGGGCGTTCTGCAACACGACAGGGCGGTTGTGGGCGAAGAAGACGGTGCCTTCGGTCGTTGCTTTGATGTCGCTGAGAGTCTGGCCGTTGTAGGGATGTATGATGTGAGCCAGTGACTGTCCTAGATGCACACGGCTGCCGACATCGGTCAAGCGGAGCAGGATTCCTGCATGTTGCGCTTTGACGTGCTGGAGTGTTGACTCATCGATGAGCACAGACTCGTAGGCAGCTCCTGTGGGGTCAGTGGTGATGATCTCTGTGCGGTACATCATGCGTAAGATGGCATCGACGCTCTCATTGCCAGCTTTCAGGTCTATCTGATGGGTCTTTCCTGCATAAAAGGAGAAAGCTTTGGTGTTCCACAGCTGCCAGTTGTAGTTGAGCAGCGTTGTGTCGAAGGGGCGAGGCTGGTAGGTGGTTACGTAACGCATACCGAACAGACGAGCTGTGTCCACGTCCTCATAGCCCGTTTTGATGATCCGCACGTGGGGGATGAAGTCTCCCGGCACATAGTAGCTTGCCAGCTGGATTCCGTATTCGAAGCCGTTGAGAGCCTCGAAGACGGCGGCAGCGATGCGTTGCGTTGTCTCACCCTCTCTGTAGCCGGGGAACATGCGATTGATGTCGGTGTTGTCCATCGCCCAGAAGCGGCGGCTGACGTTCATTGAGAACGGGTTGCACGAAGGGATGACCAAGATACTCCTGCCTTTGGCAATGCCACCTTGCTGCTCAATCAAGGCCAAACGTTTCACGATTTGTGCACAGATGTACTGCTGTTGCACCTCGTCGCCACGCATAGCTCCCACAATGGCGAGCGTTTTGGCTCCCTCGCCAAAGCGGTAGCCCTTGATGCGGAAGCTGTCCCGGTAGGGCGACGTCATTTCAAATAGGGTCTCAACTCTCATACTTCTTCGGAATGATAGATTCTTGCCATCAGCGAGCCTTCATACACAATGGGATAGGCGCGGATGGTGAACAGATAGCCGTCTACAGGCGAAGTGACCATGCTGAGCACCTGTCCACGCAGGGGATCCACTATCTGTCCGATGGTTTGTCCTTTGGTTACGTTGACACCGCATTTCAGCTCCGTCAGGAACACGCCCGATGTCTCGGCGTTGAGGAAAGTGACGTGGTCGCCCTCGCAGACGATGGGGCGAGGCATGTGGGCACTCATCGCTCCCTTCCACATGCCCATCCGCTGCATCAGGTTCAGGATGCCAGCCACCAACCGTCGGCACATCTTATGGTTGATGCGCTGTCCCACACCCATCTCCACCACGAGGCAGGGCGTGTCTGCGCTGTTGAGCGAGTGTGCCAATGTGGCTTCCAGTACGGTGGCGGCATCGTGCACCCACACGAAATCCACACCCAGATGCTCTGCAAAGGGCACGAGCCACGCGGCGTTCTGCACGTTGATGCGCACCTGTGGTGTTTCACGCAGATAGAGGTTGCTGGAGTGGATGTCGATGACCATGTCGGCTCCCTTGATGTCCTCGATGATGGCATGCGCTGTTTGCTCGGCCATGGTGCCCTGTGGGTCACCAGGGAAGATGCGGTTCATGTCGAGGTCGAAGTTAGGGATACCTCGTTGGATGGTGTCGATGCCCAGCGGATTGAGTGCTGGATAAATCTCCAACGTGCCATTGAGCCACTCTGGATGCTCACTGACGATGCGTGCCAGTTCGTAGCACACCATCTGCCCTTCCAGCTCGTCGCCGTGGGTGCCCGTGACCACGCAGAAGCGCAATCCATCCCTGCCGTGCTGTATGACATTCTTGCGGATGCGGAACTGCTCATCAACGGGCATCTCGGTTGATACGATAGTCTTTATCATAGTTCTTGTAGTGTTACACTGATTTGTGTTTGTTGTATAGCCTGTCCACGAAACATGCCACGGCTGACAGGACAGTCGGCGGAGTCGCGCCCATGCGCTATCTTGACATAGCCCTGATGCAAAAGTTCACGGTCGTGGGTGGGATCGTACCCCTGCCAGCCATAGCCGTCAAACACCTCCACCCAAGCATGGGTCTTCCCTATGCCCTCAAGAAAGCCGTTCACGTAGCGGGCAGGCAGCCCGTTGGCGCGGCAGAAGGCAATCATCAGATGGGCGTAGTCCTGACACACACCACACCGCCTGCTAAACACCTCACTGGCTGGCGTTTCCACCGTCGTGGTCTCAGGCGCATACTTCATCATCTCATATACCTTGTGGCACAGCTGCTGAGCCCTCTCCGCTATTGACGCATCAGCATCCGTCACCGCAGCATCCCTCATCGCATCATTCAGTTGTGTCAGCTGTGAGGGTTGGCGGTACAAAAAGATGTTTTCGCCCCGATGTTTCTGGAAATACATCTCCGTGGACACGATGCCCGTGCTGACGTAGGCGAACACCGTATGCGGCTCATTGGCTCCGCCAAAAAGGATACGGTTGCCGAAAGCATCGGTGCCGGCAGTCAACCAGTAGTCGGGCGATGCCACAACGTGCTCCTGCTCGATGGTCTGGAAGGCGTTGGTGACAGGTTGGCAGCGCAACATCACGCCATGTGCCGACACGGGTTCGCTGAACGTCACGATCGTCTGATAATTATACAAATACCTTTTCAAGACTTCAATGTTTTAAATCTTTACACTCTCACCAACTGGTTGACAAACGCCAACAGTTTGTTCTTGTACTCTGCATTGTTGAGATTGAACTGCTCGCGCACAATCAGGCCATCCAACTGGTTCTCGATGTGCTCGTCGAGCAGACTCGGCGACCGGCGCGAATAGTGCTTCAGCGAGTCGTAGGCTCGGACGATGCGCTCGTAGCCGTACTCGAAACGCAGCAACATATCGAGGTTCTCCACGTTACGTCCAATCATCATGAGGTAGAGCGCCTTGTGGTTCTCCAACCTCTGCTCTGCGGAGCCCCAAAACGCCAACGACCAGTCGATGACGGGTTGCAAGAGCATAACGTTCGTCTCTCGCTTGTCGCGACACTCCTTCATCAGAGCAACACTCATTTCCAAATAGCTCAACGTTTCCGACATGATCTCCTCACGCAACAGGATGGCATTGTCCATTGCCCTCGTCTGCGCGGCCATGATGGAACTGGGGTTTGCCTCGTCATACATCATGCCTAATGTGAAATCCTCATTGGTTTGATAGATGCCCTGTATGTCGAGCTTCTGCCAGATGGGCCAATAGTCCTCCATCTCGCCGTCAATCATCTTGTCATAACACTTGCGCAATAGATGAAGCGTGATGTAAACGCGCTCCTCATAGCGCCCCAGCCAGAACAGGCTGTTGGCTTTGTTCGCCGATAGAATTGTGTTCTTTACCATATCATTATGTTTTTGTTATTCCGTCATTACCCATGTGTCTTTGAATCCGCCTCCCTGCGACGAGTTGACCACGAAGGAATTGGGGTTGCGCGAGAAGCGGGTCAATCCGCTACACCACACTCTTGTGTCCTTGCCGCTGATGACGAAGGCGCGAAGGTCTGCCTTACGTTCCACCAAACCCTTTGGCGAGGTACTAACCCCATCGTCCTCCAGAATCTCCAAGTCCTTGAAATCGATGACCTCCTGAGCTATCCAGCGTCGCGGCTGGTCGATGATTAGGGCTTTCAGTTCGTCGAGTTGCTCTTCTGTCAAGTCTTTGCCGAACACCACGCCGTAGCCACCAGCTTCGCTCACGTCCTTGATGACCAGCCGCTGCATGTTCGCCAGCACATAGTCGTAATCTTCCTTGAAGTAAGGCAGGTAGGTCGGCGCGTTCTGCAGGATGGGCTTCTCACCTAAGTAGTACTCCACCATCCTCGGGACGAAGTAGTAGATGCCCTTGTCGTCAGCCACGCCGTTGCCAATGGCATTGACCAGTGCCACATTGCCCGCCTTGTAGGCCTGCATGACATTGGGGATTCCTAACACTGATGATGCCTCGAACACCAGTGGATCCATGTACTCATCACTGACACGGCGGTAGATGCAGCCCACACGGGTGCGTTCCTTGTAGATGCCCGAGTAATACACTTTGTTGTCCTCCACATACAGGTCACCGGGATAGGCTAACGTCGCCCCTGTCTTTTCGGCCAAATAGGAGTGTTCAAAGTAGGCGGAGTTGTAACGTCCTGGGGTCAGAATGACTGAAATGCCGCGTCCATCGTTCATCTCATCCATCATCTCACGCAACAGGTCGGCATAGCCACGGTTCTCCACAATGGCATGCGAGGCGAAAGTGGCAGGCGATACACGACGCGTTATCTGACGCGCAATCATCGGGTAGCTGGCACCGCTCGGAATGCGCAGATTGTCCTCCAGCACGTACCACTGCCCGTCCTTGCCTTCCACAAGGTCGATGCCCGCGATATGGGCATACACGCCGCCCGTCGGACTGATGCCTTCACACTCTGGCAGATAGCCCTTCGACGAATAGACGAACTCCTCAGGCACGATACCATCCTTGATGATTTTCTTCTCGTGATAGACATCCCACAAGAATTTGTTCAGAGCCATCACCCGCTGCCTAAGTCCTTTTTCCAAATATGCCCAGTCTTCCTTCCCAATGATACGGGGAACAGGGTCAAAGGGGAACAGCTGCTCATTGAACACACCGTTCTTGTACACACCGAAGCGCACACCATACCGCTCCATCCACTTGTTGACCGAGTCGCGGCTGTCAGTCAGTTCCGTCAATTTGATGTTCATACTCATGCTTTTTTGTGTTTGTGTTGTATATAATAATGTGTCTGAAAACAAAGAGGCCGGTTCGCCATCGAAACCAGCCTCTTTGTCGTGTTTTGTGTGATATGTTGTGTTTGCGCTTAATCAATATGTGTTCATCCGACTGGTAGATTCACACCACAAGCAATTGAAAGCCCTGAAACTGCTTCAGGCTTTGCTGATGGTGCTGATTGTTGTCCATCAGAATGGTTGCTATGCAAATCCTCCAAAATGTCATAATAAACACTATTTGTTTAAAAACTGTGCAAATGTAAAGCAAAATATGCATATAATAAAACTTTTTGTTATTAAAATCATTGTTTTTGCTATTATTTTGATTTTAATCAATCGGTTTTTGAGGATTTTGGTAAATTCACACATTTTTGCAGGTGACCCCATTTGTCTTCTGCAAGCAGTGTGCAGAAGGCCCACGCGCCGGGCGATTTTCAATTTTCAACTTTCAATTTTCACTTTTCAATTGACTAATCTCCGTCCTCGTCGTCAATCAACTGGCTGAAAAACACCCTCCCAATCAGAAATCGTTAATGACACTCATGACCAATGACATTCATGACACATGTATTGTCTGTAAATACATATATTATTGACAAAATGTCAAGAAAATAGAAGAAAATGAAAGCAATTGTTGGATTAGTTGTAAATGTAGGGTGTTTTTTTAATACTTTCTACGTAGATTTGCCAAAAGAATGGCATAATGAAAAGAAGTGATTGACGAATCACTCATATATCGATACTAGATGAAAAAGATTCTTTTTTTGTTTTTGATGGTTCTGTGTGGAATAAGTGTATCGGCAGAGGAAGAGTATCACATCAAGAATTTCGGAAAGGCGGATGAC
>JAEEGJ010013594.1_pt1 | contig 19655 bp, 19 predicted proteins | sample 8958761 | NCBI WGS metagenome assembly JAEEGJ01 (sample SAMN16246546, study PRJNA631951) | gut metagenome | biome: gut microbiome; feature: rumen; material: RS-attached | host: Bos | place: Iran: Karaj | collected 2018-10 | reverse complement strand
TGATGAACGTGGACTTGTCATTACGCTTCTTTCAGATAATTTCTTTGAAGAAGGAAGTGCAGACTTAAATATAAACGAAACACGAGAAACATTACTCCGACTTTCTGAGTTTTTCCGTTCTTCTGAAGTTTCAGACAGGCGTTTTAGAATAGAAGGTCATACAGATAATACTCCTGTTTCTGCAGATTCTGTATTTCCAAGCAATTGGGAGCTTTCTGCAACAAGAGCAGTAAATGTTTTGCATTATCTTGCCGATTATGGAGTAGATGAAAATAAATTTTCTGTTGCCGGTTATTCCGACACCAGACCAAAATTTTCAAATGACACGGCTGAAGGTCGTGCCTACAACAGGCGTGTAGATATTATAATTCTAGACGAAGGACATTTTTAATTGTAAAATGGAGGGGAAATATGGCAGATGAAGAAGATTTGAACCTTGATGATGGCGGTGCTGCTGCAGCTCCTGCTAAAAAGAAGGGCTTAGGAAACCTTTTTTCCGGACTTTTAAAGTGGATTATTATTGCTGTTGCTGCAATTATTGTAATAGTTGTAGTTGTATTTGTAACTGTAAAAATTGTAAGCAAGAACAGCGCTAAAAATGCCTACAATCCAAATGTCAGTGCAGAAGAATATCAGGGACAACGCGAGGTTTACGACTGGTATAAGTCAATTGGTGTAATTCAGACTACAACATGCGATGAAAATGCTGCTACAGTTCGTGTAAACGTTTATCTTGGTTATAAAAAAGATGATAAGGCAACTTCTACAGAAATTACATCTCGTTCTGTAGAGCTTAAAGACTTTTTAAGAAGATATTTCCGTGGTAAAACTGCGGCCGAGCTTAAAAACTCAAACAACGAAGAAAAATTAAAGATGGAAATTAGAAATGGAATCAACGATAAGGTTCTTTCCAGTTCAAAAATCCGAGATATAAGTTTTGATCAATTAGATGTAATTGAGCAGAATTAAAAAAGGTGGAGTGTGAATGAACGAGGTTCTGTCACAGGACGAGATTGACCAGCTCTTAAACGCAATCAGCTCGGGCGATACCGATACCGATGAGTTTAAGCCGGTCAATAGTACCCGCAAAATAAAGATTTACGACTTTAAGCGTCCTTCAAAATTCTCTAAGGAACAGCTGCGTACGGTCTCAAACATGCATGAGACCTTTGCTCGTTTAACGACAACAAGTCTTTCTGCACAGCTGCGTTCGCTTGTTCATGTACACGTTGCTTCAGTAGATGAATTGACCTACGAGGAATTTATCCGTTCCATTCCAACTCCAACAACACTTGCAATTATAAACATGGACCCGCTCAAGGGTTCTGCTGTTTTGGAAATTGACCCGGCTATTACCTTCTGTATGATTGACCGTCTGTTTGGTGGACGCGGTGCTACATCAAGCAACAAAAACCGAGACCTTACAGATATCGAACAGGAAGTAATGGAAGGTGTAATTGTACGTATTCTTGCAAATATGCGCGAAGCCTGGACTCAGGTAATTGATTTGCGTCCACGCTTTGCTCAGATAGAGACCAATCCTCAGTTTGCACAGATTGTTCCGCCAACTGAAATGGTCGTTCTCGTTACTCTTGATACCAAGGTAGGTGACGAGGAAGGAATGATGAACTTCTGTATTCCTTATCTTACTATTGAACCAATTGTTTCTAAGCTTTCTACACAGTTCTGGTTCTCAAGTGTAAGACGAAGTTCAACAACACAATATCTTGGAACAATCAAAGGACAGATTTCTTCTGTTGATATGGATATTGTGGCAGAAATAGGAACTATAAATATTCCTATAAGGGATGTTCTGGCCCTTCGCACGGGAGATATTGTACGTCTTTCGAGCATAAAGGTTGGAGATCCTCTTACATTAAATATTGGAAACAAGAAAAAGTTTTACTGTCAGCCTGGTGTTGTCGGTAAAAAAATGGCTGTACAGATAACAGGAAAGATCGAAGAAACCGATGCGGAAGAATTCGAAGAGCTTTCTGTAGAAGGAGACGAATCGTATGAGTGATGGTGCTATCTCACAAGATGAAATTGATGCTTTGCTTTCAGGAGTTGCCGTTGATGGTCTGAACTCTTCAGGTCATGTAGGAAACGGTCCGAGTTATCATATTGATATACCGACACTTCAGAAGCTTGCAGAAGATCTCAAGCCAAAGCTGGAAGAAAATGTCAATAAATATACCGGTGCCTCCTTTGCTGTAGAAAACCCGGTTGTAGAATTGAGCGACCGCGATAAGGTTTTAGCAAGACTCCCGGAAGTTGTAGTAGGAATTAATGCCGATTACAACGAAGGAATTAAGGGAAGTCATCTGTACATTCTTTCTTCTGATTTCTCTCTCAAGCTTTTTGCTCTTGTAAATAACGAAGAAGCTACAGAAGTAGACGACATGGTACTTTCAGTAGTTTCAGAAATTGTGGCAACACATGTAAGCGCACAGATAAATCAGCTTGATTCAAAGCTTCCTGGAATTACTTATGCAACTCCAGAGAGTGTAAACGAATCAAAAGCAATGATTATGTTCCCTCAGGGAGAATTTGTTCTTACAAGCTATCCTCTTACTTTGGATGGTAAGGCATATACTCTTTGGGAATGTCTGAGCGGAGATGCTGCAGAAAAGATTTCCAATGCTCTTGGCGGAGGTGCTCCAGCTGAGGATGATTCAATGGCAAGCATTGGTATGGATGCACTCAACGGTATGGGCATGGGCGGTGACGCTTCTGCTAATATGGCTATGGGTGCACCTATGGGTGGCGCTATGCCTAACATGGGAATGCAGCAGAATATGGGTATGCCAAATATGGGAATGGCAGGTATGGGCGGTATGCAACAGAATATGGGTATGCCAAATATGGGCGCAATGGGCGGCATGCAGATGCCTAATATGGGCGTTAATATGGGAATGAATGTTCCTAACGTACAGTCTTTACAGTTCCCTAATCTTTCGTCTGGAGTTGGAAGCGGCGAACAGGGAAATATCGGTCTTATCATGGACGTATTCATGGAAATGACCGTAGAACTTGGACGTACAAAGCGTTCTATCAAGGATATCCTTGGTATGGGTGAAGGTACAATTATCGAGCTTGATAAACTTGCCGGTGAACCTGTAGATATTCTTGTAAACCATAAACAGATTGCCAAGGGAGAGGTAGTAGTTATTGACGAAAACTTTGGTGTTCGTGTAACTGAGATTCTGTCTCCTATGGAAAGGGTAAGCGACTTGAACTAAACCGATTTTTTTAGGGTGGGGAAATTGGTAAAAAATATAAAATCTCTTTTTTGTATCTCAATAATACTACTGTTTACAGCAGTAAATGTTTTTTCTCAAACACAGGCAGCTGATGCAACAGGAAATCAGACTGCAGTTTCTTCATCTGCCTTTGATGAAAATGACGCAAGCTTTTTTGCAGAAAATACAGACGGTACCGGTTCTCAAAGCGGTTATAAATCTCCGTCTACCGCAAAAATGATAATAAGAATGATTGTTGTTCTGGCCCTTGTAATTGCAGCACTTTATGGGATAATGCTTTTCTTTAAGAAAAAGAATAACAATGTCCAGAGCGATGATGACTTTTTAAGACGTGTTTCTTCGCTTACACTTTCTCCCGGAAAATCCGTAGAAATTGTTACTCTTGTAGACCGTGGATTTATTCTTGGTGTTACAGAAAGCAATATAAATCTTATTGCAGAAATTGAAGATAAAGAAATGATTTCTGCACTTAATCTTAATTTTGATAAAAAGCAGAATACTAAAAAGCCTATGAATTTTTCTGACGTGCTGGAAATGTTTATGCCGGCAAAATCCAGAGGCAATACTTCAATTTATACACAAACCCCAAATCAGACACCACCAGAGGAAAATAACGGGAATGAATAAATTAAAACGTTTTGTAATGTTATTCTCATTTTTCCTCATTCTGTCTGGAAGTCTTGGATTGAGTGCGCAGAGTACTTTTCCCCAGGGCTCTACACAGGGAACCACAGAGCAGAATACAAATGTAAGTCCTGTTCAGGTTCCTAATGTTGCAATTCAAATTACAGAGCCACAGTCTGGTAAAGAAGTTGCATTTTCTGTAAGACTTTTGCTTTTGCTTACAGTTCTTACCCTGGCTCCAAGCCTGCTCATTCTGGTAACCTGCTTCCTTCGTTTTTCTATTGTTCTTGATTTTATTAAGCGTGCACTTTCGCTGCAGCAGGTACCACCAACTTCGGTACTCAACGGAATCGCTTTTTTTATGACGCTTTTTATAATGTGGCCTACCTTTACAACAATGTATAATAATTCCTTTAAGCCGCTTTCTGACGGAGAAATTGGAATTGAACAGGCCTATAAAGAAGCAGAAGCTCCGATAAGAGAATTTATGTTTAAGCAGATGTCGGATGATACAAACTACATCAAGCTGTTTATGAATATGTCGGGCTTAGAAAAGCCTAATACCCCTGCTGATGTTCCAACTTATATTCTTGTTCCGTCATACATTCTGCACGAGCTTACGGTTGCCTTTAAGATAGGCGTTCTTCTGTATATTCCGTTTATTGTTATAGATATGGTCGTCGCGAGTATCCTCATGGCTATGGGTATGATGATGCTTCCGCCTGTTCAGATTTCCATGCCGTTTAAATTAATTTTATTTGTTCTTGTAGACGGCTGGGGACTTTTAACCCAACAGCTTTTTGTATCGGTTTTAAGGTAAAGCAAGGCAGGTAGCGTATGACAATCGGCGAAATAATTTCCTTAATGCGTGGTGCCGTAACACAGATTATTTCTATAATTGGTCCTGTACTTGGACTTGCACTCATAGTTGGTCTTGTTGTTGCTATACTTCAGGCCGTAACTTCAATTCAGGAACAAACCCTTACATTTCTTCCAAAGCTGCTTGTAATTCTTCTTGCAATTGCTCTTTTGGGAGGCATGATGTTTACTTCACTTGGAGAATATACAATAGCCTTATTTAACCGCATTCCAGATTTTGCTAAGTAAAGCCTATGGAGAAGATTTTATTAAATGCACCAGTTTATCTTCTCGTTTTTGCAAGATGCTTTGCACTTATAATGACTCTTCCGCTTTTTTCTACAAGAGCAGTTTCCAGAGTTGCCAAAATTGCTTTTGCAGGTTACATGGCTTTTTTTATGCTTGGTAACGCAGACCTTTCTCTTTATAATTCCTTTTTAGGAGAAGACGGCGCCTTTTCGCTTTACTTTCTTTTACTTGTTTTAGGAGAAGCAGGAATTGGCGTAATAATGGGTTTTTACATTACAATCATTTTTGCAGCCTTTAGTACCGCTGGTCAGTTTACTGCATTCCAGATGGGTTTTAGTGCAGCAAGTACTTACGATGCAATGGCTCAGGTAGAAAACCCCCTTATGGGTCAGTTCTTTAACTTTGTTGCAATGCTCATATTCATGCAGACTCAGGGCTTCCAGAGACTTTTTCTTGGAGGTCTTACCGCAAGCTTTAAAACCCTTACTGCAATTTCTATTGCAGGCTGCCAGGAAACTCTGGTTACCTTTATGCTAAAGGGTCTTACAAAGCTTTTTGCAGATGCACTTATAATTGCACTTCCTGTAATGGGAACGCTTTTGCTCATAACAATCTGTACGGGTCTTCTTTCAAAAGCAGCTCCACAGATGAACCTTCTGTCAGAAGGTTTCCCAATCATGATTCTTACAGCCTTTTTCCTCATTATGCTTTTGCTAAGTCCTATGGTCGACTTTTTTGACCGTTCGTTCGAAGCAGGCTTTAGGATGCTTGAAGAATTATTTATTGAAGTAAAGAGGTAAATTAGTTGGCCGCAGAAGATGAAGGCAGAACGGAAGAACCTTCGGAGCACAGGCTTGAGCAGGCCCGCAAGGAAGGTCGTGTTGCCAAGAGTCAGGAAATTGCAAGTTCTCTGGTTTTGCTTTTTGGTGTAATAGTGTTAATCATCACCGGCAAGTGGCTTTTGAGTCAGTGCATAAATATTTATATCTATTATTTTTCGCGCTGTGCAAATCCGGATGTAACAGATGCAAATCTTTTTTCTGCTTTCCTCATCAATTTTTTAAGAATGATAATTCCTGTTGCTGTAGTTGCAGTTGTTGCGGCTTTTGCAGGAAACATTATTCAGACAAGAGGCTTTCTGTTCAGCTGGAAACCTATTGAACCAAACTTCAGTAAAATTGCACCAAAGTTTGGAGAATATTTTCGTAAGACTATTTTTTCGGGAACCGGTCTTTTTAATATTGCAAAATCAATTGGCAAGGTTACCATAATCATCATCATAGGATTTTTAGTAATACGCAGTAATATATATTCTTTTGTAGAAATTGTAGGCAACGGCCAGATCCTTTCTGCAATAGGAAAAATTGCATCTGTAGCAGCAACCATTCTTGTAATTGTTGCAATCCTGTTTCTTGCAATTTCCATTCCTGATTATTTTGTGCGCCGTCATGAACACCGCGAAACTTTAAAAATGACCAAGCAGGAAGTAAAGCAGGAATATAAGGAACTCGAAGGAGATCCGGAAGTAAAGGGAAGGCTCAAGCAGATGCAGCGACAGCTTCTTGCACAGAATATTCCGCGTGCTGTTTCAGAAGCAGATGTTGTAATTACCAACCCTACACATTTTGCTGTAGTATTAAAATATGAACAGCAGCACGACGAAGCTCCACGCGTAACTGCAAAGGGAGAAGATCAGACTGCTTTATATATAAGACGTCTTGCAACAGAGAACGGAATTCCTATCGAAGAAAATCGTCCACTTGCGCGCGGACTATATACAGATGTTCAAATTGGTGATATAATACCTAATGACTATTGGAATGCAATTTCGGTAGTCTATAGTCATATATATAAGAACTCGAAACAAAACGAAAGTTAGTAGATTGCTGGGTGGGGGCTCATGGCAAACGAAGGTCGTGGAAAAGTAATTAGTTTCATCGAAAACAACTTTGTCGCTGTTGCGGCAGTCCTTGTTGTATTCTTACTTTTTATCCCAATTCCTAAAGTACTCATAGATTTGTGCATGATTATAAATCTTGCATTCTCTATCATTATACTTTTAAGAGTTCTTTCAATTCCAAGAGCTTCTGATTTTCAGACCTTCCCGCGTATAATTCTTTTTCAGACAATGTTTGGGCTTGGAATTAACATTGCTTCAACAAGACTTATTCTTAGTGCAAAGACAGTTGCCAACGGCATTTCAAGTGAACAGAGTGCCATGGTCCAGGCCTTTGCCAATATTGTAGCCGGTAACAACATTGTTATTGGCTTTGTAATTTTTATTATTCTTATTGTTGTTCAAGTACTCGTAGTAACCAAGGGTGCCGGACGTGTTTCAGAAGTTGCTGCCCGATTCTCTTTGGATTCCATGCAGCAAAAATATTTTGAAGTAGATAATCGTCTGGCTTCGGGTGCAATTGATGACCAGGAAGCCTTAAGACTCAAGGATTCCATCCGTAAGGAAATAGACTTTTATTCCAACATGGACGGTTCCTCCAAGTTTGTTTCCGGTAACGTAAAGGCCGGTATCTTTATTACAGTTGTAAACCTCATAGGTGGCTTTATAGTAGGTATGGTATTTAACAGCATGGATTTTTCTGATGCTTTAAAAACCTATTCAATACTTACAATTGGTGATGGTCTTATGTCCCAGCTGCCTTCGATTATAATTTCTTTTGCAACAGGTCTCCTTGTTACTGGTACTAAGAGCGACGAAGAGCTTGGTCAGCAGATTAAACAGGATTTTACAAGAGACGGATATACCTACCAGATTGTTGGTGCAGTTCTCATTGTTATAGGAATTGCACTCAGAGCCGGTACACAATGGCTTTTGGTTCCGGTTGGTGCATTCTTTATTTTTGTTGGCTTTAGGCTTGCAAGAAAACAGGAAAGAGAAAAGGAAAGAATCAAAAAGCAGGAAGAACAGCAGAAAGCTACAAATCAAACAGGCTCTGCTGCCAAGGATGAAAAGCCTGAACCAATTGAACCTCTTTCTCTTGAACTTGGATATGCACTTATTCCTCTTGTTAATAAAGAAAAGGGTGCGGAGCTTTTGGAAAGAATTACCCGCATCCGTAGGGAAGCAAAGCTAGATATGGGTTTTGTAATTCCTCCAATAAGAATACAGGATAACATGACTCTTAATCCTAATGACTATGTATTTAAGATTAAGGGTATAGAAGCAGGTCATGCGCATATAATGCTCAATTATTATATGTGTATGGATACAGGTTCTGTAATCCGTCCTTTAAAGGGCGAAAAGACAAAGGATCCGGCCTTTGGAATGGATGCTATCTGGGTTCCAGAAGAGCAGCGGCAGGAAGCAGAAGATGCAGGTTACGTAGTTGTTGACCCACCCACAGTTATTGCAACCCACATCACAGAGCTTATCCGCGCAAATGCAGCAAAAATGCTTGGAACTCAGGAAGTTGCAACCATTATCGATGCCGTCAAGGAAAAGAATCGTGTACTTGTGGAAGAAATTATGGATACCGACAAGTTCACCTACAGACAGATTCAAAAGGTTCTGCAGAATCTTCTGGAAGAAAATGTTTCTATCAGAGACATTGTTACCATTCTGGAAACACTGGCAAATTTTGCAAACCTTTCAAGAGAACCATGGATTCTTACAGAAAAGGTTCGCGAAGCCCTTGGACTTCAAATCTGTCTGCAGTATGCAAATCCGGACGACAAAAAGCTGCATGTAATTCTTTTGTCAGAAGACCTTGCAAAAGTAGTAGACGAGAACGCAGTTTATTCTGACGGTTCAATGCCTTATGTTGCCTTTGATCCGCCGGACAGACGAATGTGGTTAAGCTGCGTAAGCTCTACCTTGGCAAGAGTTAAGGATAAGGGATACCAACCTGTTATTCTGTGTGCAAGTAAAATAAGACAACTCGTCAAATCTTCAATCGAAAGAGAAATGCCAGGTGTTGTAGTTCTTTCGGAAGCAGAGATTCTTGCCGCAGGAAGAAATGTTTCTGTAGATGTTGTTGATAAAATTGAAAAAGTAGAAGAGGTTAGTTAATGCCATACGATAATGGAATTAAACAGAAAATAGAAGGCACTACTTTTGAAGAATGCAAGAGAAAACTCTTTGAGCTGTACGGATATGATTACAGTATAGTTGATAAGGAAACATTTTTTAAACCAAGTGGTTTTCTCTGGCTCAAGACTAAAGAAATGCAGCGTGTATGGTATACCGTAAATCACAAGCAGTCTTATTCTAATTCTGATTATCCGGTTACTTCAGAACCACCACGAGAAAAAAAGCCTGCAGAAACAATTGATTTTGAAGAAAGCAGAAAAAGAATCCTCGAAGCTCAAACCGCAACTGCACTTACTTCGCTTGCAAATAAAGTTGATGAAATGAGTAAAAAGATCAGTTCAATGGATTCAAATATTTCTGCAACTTCAAACGAGCTTCATCCAACTATCAAGCAGATAGAAGAGCTTTTGGAACAGAATGAATTTACAATGTCTTATATCCGCATGATAGAAGAAAAAATTCGTGCACAGTTTTCTCTTGATGAGCTTGATGATTTTAATTTAGTAGAACGCTATGTAGTAGACTGGATTGGAGACTCAATTAAAATTGCTCCGGAAAAGGTTTTCAGACCGCCTCACGTAGTAGTCATAATTGGACCTACGGGTGTTGGTAAGACAACAACAATTTCAAAGCTTGCTGCAAGTACAATTAAATATGCAAAAACAAACAAGCTTGCAGAACCAAAGCTCTGTATTTTTACAATTGACTCCATGAGGGTTGGTGCTTTTGAACAGCTCAATCGTGTTGCAGATATTATTCATGCTCCAATACGCAAGGCAGAGACAACAGAAGATGTTCAGGAAATCTTTGATGAATACCGCGAGCATGTAGATTACATATTCGTAGATACCGGCGGTTACAGCCCTAATGATTCAACACATATTGCAATGATGAAGGATGTACTTGACGTAAAGATGAATCCGGATGTTTATATCTGTGTTACTGCTTCTACAAAAGCAAGTGACCTTCAGGCAATTTTCAGCAATTACGAACCGCTCAACTATGATTCTGTTATCATAACAAAATGCGACGAAACCAAAGTTTTTGGAAATATCATAAGCGTTTTGTGGGACAGACATAAGTCAATTTCTTATATCACAGATGGACAGAATCTTGCACAGAATATTCGTAAAGCAAATATTACTGAGCTTCTTATGAACCTTAATGGTTTTAATATTGATAGACAACACATAGAAAATAAATTTGGAGAAAAATGATTATGGAAGAACAGGCAGATGAATTAAGGGCATTGATGCAGGAAGACTATGTACAAACTGGTTCCGAAGGTAGTGCTGGCTCAGATGCATCCGAAGGAGTGGTAAAATCTCCTCAGGTAAAGAAAAATCACAACACCAGAATTATTGCCATTACCAGTGGTAAGGGTGGTGTTGGTAAAACAAACTTTGCCGTCAATATGGCTATTGCTTATGCCCAGCTTGGTAAAAAAGTCATTCTTATAGACGGTGACCTTGGAATGGCAAACGTAAACGTTCTTCTGAATATTGTTCCTCAGTATAATATGATGCACGTAATAAACAAGAAAAAGACAATGAAGGAAATCGTAATGGATACCGAATTTGGCATTAAGTTTATTGCAGGTGCAAACGGCTTTTCTAAAATTGCAAACCTTAGTGTAGATGAACTTGATTATTTTGCAACACAGTTTGCTTCGCTTGGAAACGCAGACATAATCATTATTGATACGGGTGCCGGTATTGCCAATAACGTACTTCAGTTTGTTGCAGCCGCAGATGAAGTTTTTGTAGTAACTACACCGGAACCAACTGCTATTACCGATGCATACGGAATTATCAAAATCATCACAACAGAAATTGTAGACCATACAGTAGATATCAAACTCATTGTAAACCGCGTTCACTCTGCAGATGAAGGCAAACGTATTTCTGAACGCATCATTACAATTGTAGGTCAGTTCCTTGGTTATAAGGTTGAATATCTTGGCTTTGTTTACGAGGATCCTGTAGTTCAGGCAAGTGTTATCCGCCAGAAGCCGTTTATTGTTGTAAATCCAACTTCAAAGCCTGCTGTATGTCTTAAACATATAGTAGGAAAAATAGAAAAGATGGAGCCTGAGTACAATGAAGGTGTTTCAAGCTTTATCAAGAAGTTTTTGGGTAAAAAGAATAAATATTAAAAAAAACTGTATTTTTTTGTAAATATGGTATATAATATTTAGAATAAAATATAATGGGAGGTAAAATGAAGAACATAAAGTTTGTCGCTATATGTGCCGCATCAGGGTTCATTTTATCTCTTATCTGTGGTTTCTTTTCTAAGTCCGGTTTTGGACGCATCTTCCTTATAGCACTTTTATTCGCTGTAATTTTTGGAGCACTGGCCTTTGGAATTTCCTTTGTTTTTGACAGATTCCTTTCTGTAGAGGCAGTTGCGGTTGAATCATCTTCTGATTCTCCAGAATCATCAGACGGTATTTCTTCCGGTACTTCTAAACCACAACTTGGACAGCATGTAGACCTTGTAATTCAGGAAGAAGAACTTGAACAGAGCGGTAACATGAATCATTATGATGTAGGCGATAATCATCAGATGCTCAACGATAATGATTATTCACAAAGTGGAGAACAAGCTCAGGAAGAAAAAGTAGTTCCAAAAAATGAATTTGTACCGGTACGAAATAAAGAAACAGTAACCAATTTTTCGGGCAGCGAATCGCTTACACCTGCCGAATCAGACAACCGCATGGAAGCAATTGCGGCACAGGAAGAAAAATCGGGTGGAGACCTAGATGTCCTGCCGGATATGTCAGAGCTTAATCTTGGTTCCGCCGGTGGAGATTCGGACGGAGAAACAATTGTTCTTTCGGATGCAGATTCAGACGAAAGAGACTTTGTAAGCTCTGCAACAAATTACAAGAGTTCGGATGTAAAAGAAACGGAAATAGGGGATGCATCGCTTATGGCGAAGGCAATTAGTTCAATATTATCTGAAGAAACGTAAAGGATGAGAAATTATGCCGATTAACGACGAACAGGAAGAAGACGACCTTTGGGAAGAATACAAAAAAACAAAGTCTCCCGCTATCAGAGATAAATTCATAAGGCAATATATGCCTCTGGTAAAATATGTTGCCGGTAAAGTTGCAGTCGGAATGCCTAACAGCGTAGAGTTTGACGATCTTGTTGGCTACGGACAGTTTGGTCTTCTGGATGCAATAAGCAAGTACGATACTTCAAAGAACGTAAAGTTTAAAACCTATGCGGTTACCCGTATCCGTGGTGCTATCTTTGATGAGCTTAGACAGATGGACTGGGTTCCACGTTCTGTACGACAGAAGAGCCGTGAAATTGAAGATGCAATTGTTTCTCTGGAATCTCGTCTTGGACGACCAGCCAGCGATTCAGAAATTGCAGACTCTCTTAATATGACAGAGGAAGAATATCACCGAACAATAATGAAGATTTCGGGTACAAGTATTCTTTCACTCAACGATGTATGGTATGCAGGTGACGACAACGACAATATGTCTATCGGAAACAACATTGAATCTCCTGCAAGCCTTAATCCGGATGTAATTGCAGAACGCGAAGAAATCCGCAAAGTAATTGCACAGGCAATAAGTGAACTTCCGGAAAAAGAAAAAATGGTAATTGTATTGTACTACCACGAAGATTTGACTTTTAAGGAAATTGGTGAAGTTCTGGAAGTAAGTGAATCACGTATTTCCCAGCTTCATACAAAAGCTAACTTAAGGCTCCGTGCTAAGCTTACAAACTTAAGGAAAGGTATAATCTAGTAAATGGTAACTCTTGATGTAATCCGCGAAGAAATGCGAAAGCGTCTCCAAATGGACAAAGAGCTTCATATGGTAGAGGTTCATGCCGACACCATTGACGAAGCTCTCCAGGATGCTGCCGTACAGCTGGATTGCAAAGTTTCTAATCTTCAATACGAAATTGTAGAAAAAGGAAGCGACGGATTTTTAGGAATGGGCAAAAAGCCCTGGAAGATTAAGATTTATCAGGATCCGTCTACAATCAAAAAAGTACAGAAGCTTGCTTCCGACGGTCTTTTTACCGAAGACGGAATGGACGAAGAATCACAGATCAAAGACAGAGACGGACTTTTTTATGTACGCCACTTTGGTGCAGATATTATGCTCAAGGTCATTACACCTCTTGGCAAAGGAACCCCTGTTGAATTCAAGGATGTACTTTCCGAAATCAACAGACCGGATACAACTCAGGTTGATGAATCTCTCGTTAAGAAATTTGTTAAGCAGGGAACTAACGACGATTACTGCATAGTTGGATCTTACAAGCACGTTTCTGCCGGTGACGTACTCATTTCTGTTGAATGTACAAAAGACGAGATGAAGGCTTCAATCATCGTAACACCGCCGGCAATGAGTGGTGCCGAAGCTTCTGCAGATGCAATCAAGAGAGCGCTTTCTTCTCAGGGTGTTATTGACCAGTGTTATGATGAAGTAAAGATTAAGGAGTTTGTAGATAATCCTGTTTACAATATTCCGTTTGAGGTTGCAAGTGCAATTCTGCCTGTTGACGGTAAAGACGCATACCTCATGTACAATTTTGAAACAGATGTTAAACGACTTAAAGCTAAGGTCAACGAAACAGGTCAGATCAACTACAAGGAACTCAATCAGATTCAGAACGTTATTGCAGGTCAGCCGCTTGCAACAAAAATGCAGCCGGAACGAGGCCGCGGTGGAAAAACAATTTTTGGACGTTACCTGGAAGCAAAGAACGGAAAAGATATTCAGATTACACTTGGAGAAAATGTTCATCTGGACAGAGACGGCGTAACAATCAAGGCATCTATAGACGGCGAAGTTATGCTTGTTAATGGCAAGATTACTGTAGAGCCAATTAAGGTACTGGATGCAGTCAACGTTAAGACTGGTGATATTAAGTTTGTTGGTACTGTAGTAATCAAGGGTTCTGTAGAAGAAGGCTACAAGGTTGAAGCTACAAATATCGAAGTTAATGGTATCGTAGATAAATCTGTTCTGGAAGCAACCGGAAACATCATTGTCCGTCAGGGTGTGTTCGGAAAGGGCGAAGGTTTCATAAGGGCAGGAAAGTCTTTGTGGGCAAAGTTCATCAACGATACAACTGTCGAAGTAGAAGAAAACGTTATTGTTTCTGACTCTATCGTAAATTCAAATATTACTGCTATGAAGAATATTGTTCTTCGCGGTAAAAAAGCTCAGATTATTGGTGGACACCTTCTTGCTACAGAGGAAATCTGTGCACGTAAAGTTGGTTCTCCTGGTGGTGGTACAGAAACAATTCTTGAAGTTGGTATTGACCCTCGTGCCAAAAAGCGACTCCTTGAACTTCAGAAAAATCAGACTGATTCAACACGCGATTACGAAAACAACGAACTTGATATACAAAACCTTGAACAGCAGAAGAAACTTCGTAAAAAGCTGCCTCAGGAAAAGGAAGAAAAGCTTGCCAGCTTAAAGCAGCGTAATAAGCTCATAGGCGAAGAGCTGCAGGAAATGACTAACGAAATTGATAAGATTCAGGCTCACCTTAGGGAACTCAAGGCTGTTGGTAAAGTTAAAGTTGAAGAAACAGTTTATGCCGGTGTAAAGATTTATGTTCGCGATGTACTTGATGAAGTAAAAATGGATACAAAGCACGTTACCTTCTACTACGACAAGAGCTTTAGCAAACGTGGAGATTATGAACCGCCTTCTTTAGAAGAGGAGCAGCCGGATGGGTATTCAACCGATTGACCTTCAGAATATGTATTCTCAGATGTCTAATGTTGCAAAAACTGTTGCAGGCCAGCAGCAGTCGGCACAGGTATCGGAACAGATACAGCATCAGAATCAGATTCAAAAAAATATTGAACAATCGCAGAGGGTACAGCAGACAAGTAATGATAAAGCCAATACCAACAACGTTAATGCCGATGGACATTCGGGTGGCGGTAGCGGAACTTATCAGAATCCAAAAAAACATCAGAAAGATGGGTCACAAAAAGACACTGACTTTGGAACCTATGGCAAGGTAAAGCCAGAATATGTTGGAACCATCGTAGACATAACAAGGTAATATAATGACTTTTTTTGTAATATCGGTACTAACGTTGAATATAATCTTATGGATTGTATTACTCATACGTTTTAAAAAGCTTTTTTCCACAGACCAGATAATTGAAAATACACGCGAAACTATAAACAGATTCATAAAAGATGTAGACAGCGCCACTGCAAGAAATACTTATCTTACAAAAGAAATGCAGAAGCGTCTGGAAAAACTATTGGAAGATGCAGATGCCAGAATGGAAATGTTTAAAGAAGCCGCAAACCGTCTCCGAGATATGATTGCCCAGGCAGACCGCATAAACAAGGGAAAGACCTATACACTTAATCCAGAACTTACTAAACCAAAGGTTGACCCCGAAGCTGCCTATGAACTAAATATAAAATCAGAGCAGGGTAGTCTTTTTGATCAGACTGATACCACTGAACCAAAAACTAAATCAATTCAAAAAAATGTTACAAATGTTACAGAAGATGGAGCTGCATACCGCGAGATTCCACTTATAATTACAAAGGTTTTTGATGAAGAACCAAAAAAGATGACTCAGGAAGAAATAAAAAAGAACCTTGAGCATCTTGTAAGAAAACTCTTTGACGAAGGCAACACAGTAGAACAAATTGCCCAAAAATTAAACTGTTCAATTACGGAAATTCAGTTTATAATAGATATGTTCTAAAACAGAGATCCCGAAACAAGTTCGGGATGACACATTAGGAGTTCTTATGGAAATAAAAAAACAAAAGTGGGGCGTTCTTTCGGACGGAACTAAGGTTCACCTTTATACTGTTTCTAACGGTAATATGTCTTTTTCGTGCACAGACTATGGCTGCACAATAACAAGCATTGTATTAAACGGCAAGAATGGAAAAAAGACCGATGTTGTTCTTGGTTATTCAACCTTGGACGGCTTTATAAACGGCAATCTGTTTTTTGGCGCACTTGTAGGACGCTTTGCAAACAGAATTGGTAAAGCTGCTTTTACAATCGGTAAAACAGAATATAAACTGGATAAAAATGACGGGCCAAACACACTTCACGGCGGCTACAAGGGCTGGCACAAAGAAATGTGGAAGGCTAAGACAATCAAAGAAAAAAACAAGTATGGAATTACTTTTAAAAGAACTTCGCCAGATGGAGAACAGGGCTTTCCTGGAAACTGCGATGTAGAAGTTAGCTATCTTTTGGATGATAACAACAATCTTACCTGCTATTACACTGCAACAACAGACAGAGCAACTCCAATTAATATTACAAACCATGCATATTTTAATCTTGCAGGCAACGGCAATATCGAAGGTCATCTTATGCAGATGAACTCTACAAAGCGCCTGGAAGTAAATGCAAAGCTTATTCCAACCGGAAAGATTCTTGATGTAAAGGGAACTCCTTTTGACTTTACAAAAGAAAAAGCAATCGGCAAACAGATTAAAGAAGTTGCACCTGGCTACGACCACTGTTATGTAACAGAAATGTTTGATCCTGCAAATAAACAGTGCGGACTTCCTCTTGATGACAAAGATCTGGTAGAATTCTGTACAGTACGAGAAGTGGAAAGTGGAAACGCAATGTCTGTATTTACAAATATGGAAGGCTGCCAGTTCTACACCGGAAACTTTGTAACAGGCTTTGGCAAAAACGGACAGGCCTACAAGGCTCACGATGCCTTCTGTCTGGAAACCCAGTGCTTCCCGGATACACCAAACAAACCTGAATGGCCAACCTGTATTTTACAACCCGGCCAGGAAATGAAGGCAAAAACAATTTATTCGTTTGAAATCGGGTGATTGAAGATATAATAAGCAAAGGATATAATAAAATAAGAAAATTTAAGAAATAAAATACTAATATAAAAGATTACACTGAAAAAATGCGGAGCAAATTACGGTTCTTTGCGGGAGCATTTTTTCAATAACAATAAGTTTTTCTATAAAAAGTTCATTATTTTTTTAATTGTAAATTCTCAATTTTCAGAGTATTATTATATATTATACTTTGGTTATTATTATGTGAGGTATTGTAATGGATGTACAATTACAGGAACTGATTGATAAAATCAAGAAGGATGGCGTTACTGCTGCAGAAAAAGAAGCTGCAAAAATAATTGCAGATGCCGGAAAAAAGGCAGAAGGAATTATTAAGGACGCCGAAGCACAGGCCGAGCAGATTAAAAAAGATGCAAAAGCCGAAACAGCTCGCATGCAGAAAGCAAGCGACGAAGCCATTGTTCAGGCTGGACGAAACATGCTCCTTTCTTTTAAGGACTCTCTTGTTCAGGAACTGGATGGTCTTATTCAGGCAGAAACAGCTAAGGCTCTTTCAAAAGATGCACTTAAAAAGCTTGTACCTGAAACAGTTAAGTTATGGGCAAAAAATGCTGATGCATCAGAGCTTTCCGTTCTCTTAAGCGACAAGGATTTAAAAGCTCTGGAATCGTCTTTAACAACTGCACTCAAAACAGAAATTAAAAAAGGTCTCGAAATCAAACCGGATAAGACTCTTACTGCCGGCTTTAGAATCGGTGTTAAAAACGGTGCCGCATTCTACGACTATTCAGCAGAAAGTCTTGCCGAAATGTTTGCCGCTTATCTTAATCCAAAGGTTGCAGGCCTCATGAAGGTTGCTGCGAAGGACGCAAAATAGTGGCATATTATTATCTGGTTTCACAGTTACCAAACATCTCTAGTGGTGAAAGCAAGGCCAATCTTCCTATGAACACAGTTCAATTCCGTGAAGTTGCAGGCCGCTTTATTACGCCAAAGGAAAAAACTGTTCTCGAAGGACTTTCCTTAGTTCCTCCTCTGGAGCTTAGTTCAACGGGGTCAAAATTCCTTGATGTCTGGTACGAAAAAGAAAGAAACCTGCGATGTGCACTTGCACAGATTCGTGCTCAAAAAATGAAGAAGGATAGTTTTCCACTTCCAGCAGGATGTACTGCAGATATAATTTCTGCAGCTCGTACAGCAGTTGGTATGGACAGCCCTCTTAGTGCCGAGCAGTTTCTTTATGAGTACAGGTTACGCCTGCTCGATGATTTGTGTCCTCTGGATGCATTTTCTATTGATGCGGTGTACGCCTACGGCCTCCGTCTTATGCTTGTAGAACGCATGCGTAAGTTCGAAGTCGAAAACGGTAAGACATCTTATCACGAGATTTACGATACGATTTTAAGTAATGAATGAGGTTGATTAATGACTGATACAAAAGCAAAAGTAGTCGGCATCAACGGAAACATGGTCACAATTGAATTTACAGGCTCTGTTTCCATGAACGAAGTAGGCTACGTAAATGTAGACGGAAAGAAGCTCCGTGGTGAAGTTATCCGTATTCGCGGTAACAAAGCCCAGATGCAGATTTTCGAAATGACACAGGGAATTAAGGCCGGTGACAAAGTTGATTTAGTCGGCGACCTTCTTTGTGCAGAGTTAGGACCAGGACTTCTTGGACAGACCTTTGATGGTTTGCAGAACCCGCTTCCGCTTGTTGCAGAAAAAGCAGGCTTCTTTCTTGAGCGCGGTGTTTATGTAGATTCACTTCCACGCGACAAGGAATGGGAATGGACTCCATCTGTAAAGGTTGGAGACAAAGTACTTCGCGGTGACCCAATCGGATCTGTACCGGAAGGACCATTCACACACAAGATTCTTGTTCCATTTGATCTTCTTGGAATGTACACAGTAAAGAAGATTGAAAAGAAAGGAAAATTTACAATTGAAGATGTAATCTGTGTTGTAACAGACGAAAAGGGCAAGGACCACAAGCTCAAGATGGCATTCAAGTGGCCTGTAAAACGTGCCGTAGACTGTTACGCAGAACGCCTTGCTCCAAGTGAGCCAATGGTAACTCAGGTTCGTCTTATTGATACATTCTATCCTGTTTCTAAGGGTGGTACCTATTGTATTCCAGGACCTTTTGGTGCTGGTAAAACAGTTCTTCAGCATACAACAAGCCGTAACGCAGACGTTGATATCGTAATCATCGCTGCCTGTGGTGAACGTGCCGGTGAAGTTGTAGAAACAATTAAAGAGTTCCCGGAACTTAAAGACCCTCGTACAGGACGTTCTTTGATGGAACGAACAATCATCATCTGTAACACATCTTCTATGCCTGTTGCTTCCCGCGAAGCTTCGGTTTATACATCTGTTACACTTGCTGAATATTACCGCCAGATGGGACTTCACGTATTGCTCCTTGCAGACTCAACCTCTCGTTGGGCACAGGCACTCCGCGAAATGTCTGGACGTCTGGAAGAGATTCCTGGAGAAGAAGCATTCCCAGCTTACCTCGAATCTTATATCGCTGCATTCTATGAACGCGCAGGTATTGTAAGGCTCCGTGACGGAAACGTAGGTTCTGTAACAATTGGTGGTACAGTATCTCCTGCCGGTGGTAACTTTGAAGAGCCTGTAACTCAGGCAACCTTGAAGGTAGTAGGTGCCTTCCATGGTCTTAGTCGTGAACGTTCAGATGCACGTAAGTATCCTGCAATTGACCCTATTATTTCATGGTCAAAATATAAATCAGTTATCCGCGAAGACTGGGTAGCTTATGCACGCA
>JAEEGJ010013592.1_pt1 | contig 19656 bp, 25 predicted proteins | sample 8958761 | NCBI WGS metagenome assembly JAEEGJ01 (sample SAMN16246546, study PRJNA631951) | gut metagenome | biome: gut microbiome; feature: rumen; material: RS-attached | host: Bos | place: Iran: Karaj | collected 2018-10 | reverse complement strand
CTCGAAATAGGCCGAACCTCCAACATCTTTGCCGGCAATACACTTCGTGCCACAGGAGATACGATTTATCCCTTCATCGTTGGTGTCATCTTCCAATGGAGCATTGCGGTCGGTTTGAGTTACGTCATCGGCATTCCTCTTGGTTTCGGTCTTATCGGAATGTGGATCGGCTTTGCTCTCGATGAGAATATCCGTGGCGTGATCCTCGTCCGTCGCTGGCGTTCGGGTAAATGGAGAACAAAAGGGTTCGTGAAAACGAATGACCGCCCAACATCAAAATAATTTATGTTCATTCATGATAATTCGTGTAAAATAAAAATTCATATGAAAAAAATACTTTTCCTTCACGGATTTTATGCCAGTGGCCAATGCGTGCCTGCCTTGGCTTTGCGCGAAGCATTCGAGGATCGGGTAGAGGTGCAAACGCCCGATTTGCCGATGCATCCGAAAGAGGCAATCAAGTTCCTGCGCGAGCTTATTGATCGAGAAAAGCCCGACTTATTGGTGGGCAATAGCTGTGGTTCGTTCTATGCTCAGATGCTGGCACCCGTTGTAGGCATTCCTGCCTTGCTCGGCAATCCGCACTTCAAGATGACGGAATTCTTGGAGCCTCGTATTGGTGCACATCAGTACAAATCGCCTCGAAAGGATGGCAAGCAGAACTTCATCATCGACGATGCACTTATCGAGGAATTTGCCGAACTCGAATCAATTCAGTTCAACAGCTGCAATACTTTCTATAAGGATCGCGTATGGGGTTTGTTTGGCGAAGGTGACACGTTGGCTCATTTCGAACCAACCTTCTTGGAGCACTACAATCGCAGTTTCCATTTCCCCGGAAACCATACACCAACGACAGAGGAAGTACGAACCTGGTATGTACCTTTGGCAGAAAAACTTTTGAAGGAATATCCTTGCCGCGAAAACAGATACTTCCAGCATTTTAAAGGTGGCAAGTATCGCTTTGTCTGCACGGCATTCGATTCGGAAACCACAGAACGGATGGTCATCTATCAGGCGCTTTACGGAGACAACAAGTGTTGGGTACGTCCTGAGAAGATGTTTTTCGAGAACATTGAGCGGGATGGTCGCAAATTTGCACGTTTTACAGAAATAGATATAGATTAAATAATTATGGTAAATTTTGAAGAACAAATCAAAAATGACCTGCATCAGTATCTGCTGAGTATGCAGGAGGTGGACGAGCGTCTGCCGGAATGTCCCGATGTGGAAGAGAAGTGGGAAAAGATTGCCCAGGCATATGTCCCCGATGGCATTCGTGAGTTCCACGCCTATCCGACCGCTTCGTTGGGTTGGATGATGTATATCGGTATGGCTCTCGCCAAATACTGGGACGAGGAGTGGGAAATCTATTCGAAGATAGATGACCTCTATGCCTATATGCGTGACAAAAGAGGCTATGACAATATGGACGAATATATCCGTGAAGATGTTCTTTTGCTGAAAGGCGATAGTTACACATCGACTGAGAAACTTGTGGGCGAATGTGCCTCACGTGTCTATAATGCCTTGTTGCACCAGCGTATAGAGCCCGGCACAAAGGAAGCCTTCAACGCCTATGTCGTCTGTCTCCACCAGCTCTATCTGATGGGTGCATACATCCAGCTGAAACGTATGGGATATCATATGACGGCAATTAACTGATCTGTTATTTATACAGATAAGTTGTTTCGCTAATTAATTGATTGTCATAATGGAGCTGAAAATTATTCCTCAGGAGTTTTCCGTCTGCAAGGTAACAGACTATTCGCAGGTTGACCTCAATCTACCATTCGTATTTACAGGTTCCACCGACGAAGAGAAGTCATTGGTGTGCCCAATCCCTTTCGTTCCTCGGAATACAATCACACGTGAAGACGGATGGAAAGCATTCCGAATCGAAGGGGTGCTTGACTTTTCCCTGATCGGCATACTCTCCAAAATCTCTTCGGTTCTTGCAGAAAATGGTATCGGCATCTTTGCCATATCCACGTTCAACACAGACTACATATTGACCAAGACCGAGAATTTTGAACGAGCCATAAATGCGCTTCAATCGGCAGGTTACTGCGTCCATTGAGCCGAACTAAAAACTTTTTCCCAAATTCCCTTGCATTTCTATAAAAATATTTGTATCTTTGCCGCAAATTATTAGCATATGAAAAGAGTAATAGTCATTTCAACGAGCCTGCGTCATGGCTCGAACAGCGATATGCTCGCTGACAAGTTCATCGAAGGAGCCAAGGTTGCCGGAAACGATGTCGAGAAGATTTCCCTGGTGGGTAAGAACATCCAGTTCTGCAAAGGATGTTTGGCTTGCCAGAAGTTGGGACGTTGTGTCATCAACGATGACGTGAATGCCATTATGGAGAAAGTCTTGAAGGCCGATGTTGTCTGCTGGGCTACGCCCATCTATTATTATGAGATGAGCGGACAGATGAAGACACTCATCGATCGTATGAATGCCATGTATGAACTTGACTATCAGTTCCGTGATGTATATCTTCTTACCACTGCTGCCGAAGATGAGGAGCAGACACCGAAACGTGCCGAGACAGGACTTACAGGCTGGATCGATTGCTATCCAAAGAGCAGACTGGCCGGTACACTTTTCTGCGGTGGCGTGAACGATGCGCGTGAGATCGAAGGAAACCCCAAGCTGCAAGAAGCATTCGAACTTGGCAAGAGCATCTGCTGATGTGTTATGATTAAGGATTTCATTACTGCACCCACAGCCTTTCCGCTCACCGAAGAGATGCCATGGACTATTGTCGATCACCTTTGCTCGACAATCACCCATTTGCAGGAATCTCTCGGCGAAGAATATGCCATCAAGGACGGAGTCGCCATCCATCGTACGGCCATCATCGGCCATAATGTCACCATCAAGGCACCGGCCATCATCTCGGCCAACTGCTTTGTCGGCAGCAACTCATACCTGCGCAATGGAGTCTTCCTGGCCCCTGGAGCAAAGGTGGGAATCAGCTGCGAAGTGAAGACTTCGGTGATGCTCGAAAACAGCGCTATCGCTCATTTCAACTTTGTGGGCGACAGCATCATCGGACACGATGTGAATATCGAAGCGGGAGCCATCCTTGCCAATCATTACAACGAACGCGAGGACGACACCGTCTTTGTCCATCATCATGGCGAACGCATCTCAACGGGACTTCACAAGTTCGGGGCGCTCGTAGGCGATGGTTGTCGCATAGGTGCCAATGCTGTGCTTTCGCCTGGCACGTTGTTGAAACCTCATACCATCGTCCGCCGGTTGGAACTCATAGAACAAGATCCACAATAATTTATGAAAACCATACTGTATGAAGAAGATCATCATCATCGACGGAGGCCCACGCAAGACTTTCAATACGGCCTCAATGTTGAAAAAGTTCGCCGAAGGAGCAAGTTCGGTAAGTAGCGAAATAGAAGTAAAGACCATTCGCCTCTACGACCTCGACTACAAGGGATGTATGTCGTGTATGGCCTGCAAGGTGAAAGGTCGGGCTTCGAATGTCTGCAAATTCAAGGATGCACTCACTCCAATTCTCGAAGAAATCGCTCAGGCCGATGGCCTTGTCCTTGGTTCGCCCAATTATTTCGGCGACGTCACAGGTCAGATGCGTGCCTTCCTCGAACGTCTCGCATTCCCCTGGCTATCGTACAACGATTATAGTCTGACTGCCCCGAAACGAATGCCCGTCTTGCTGGTTGAGACGCAGAACGGCACCGAAACCCAGAACAACTGCAATGGTTATGGTACGATGGAATATCCAATCGCAGCTGCCTTGGGTGAACCCGAGAAACTTACAGCCTACAACACCTACCAGGTGAAGAACTACGATCGCTTCGAACTTGCAGGATTCTCCGAAGAAGCCAAGCGCAAGTATCGTGAAGAGCATTGGGAGCAGGATCTGCAAAACGCTTTCGATGCCGGTAAGAAGATGGCTGAAAAGATTATTTAGCAAATATATAAGTATGTAACCAAAATTAACGATAATTATATGTGGCTTTTCTTAACACGAATTATCATAAATTGACATGAATTTTTTATTTTACAAATTGGTTCATATATAAACGCATAATGATAATTTATGAAAATTCGCGATAATTCGTGTTAAAAGAAAATATGTACTGTTAATTCTGAATAGTTACTTATTTTAGGGAAAAATGTCGTCAATCCTATTGATCTACCTCGCCATCATCAACGTATTTACGTTCTTCGTCTATGGCATCGACAAGTGGAAGGCTAAACGTGCCAAGTGGCGCATCCCCGAAGCAACGCTTTTGGGGATGGCAGCCCTTGGTGGCAGCATCGGTGCATGGCTGGGTATGAAAACCTGGCATCACAAGACCCTGCACAAGAAGTTCAAGTATGGCATTCCACTCATTCTGTGTGCTCAAATAGCATTATTGATATGGTTCATAAGCAAGTGAAAAAACTCAATACAAACGCAGACATCAATCGTAAACGCGATCCGATGGGCCGAGCCATCAGCGACTACTTTACCACGGGTAAAGCCGCTAAGTTGCGTGTGTTCTCTCCGATGTTCGAAGAGGACGAAATTCCCGTGCCGACACTTTTCCGCACCTTCGAGGAAATGCCTGAAACAGAACGCAAGGCACTCGATTTGGCAAAGGGTAGGACACTTGATGTTGGGGCAGGGTCGGGGTGCCATTCACTCGTCCTTCAGCAACGCGATATCGATGTGACTGCCATCGACATTTCCCATCTTTCTGTCCTGACCATGCAGCAGCGCGGTGTGAAGAACGTTCTTGAACAGGATTTCTTCACGCTCACGGGTCAGTACGACACCATCCTTATGCTGATGAACGGCATCGGCATCGTCGGAACCCTCGATCGTCTGCCGACATTCTTCCAGCAACTCGACAAGATACTTGCTCCCGGTGGCCAGCTCCTTTGTGATTCATCGGACATCAGTTATGTGTTCGAAAACGAAGATGGTGTCATCGAATACCCCGAAGACACGGCCTATTATGGCGAACTACGCTATATGATGCGTTACAAGGATTCCATCGGCGAACCCTTCCCCTGGCTCTATATCGATGCCAACACCCTTCGTCAAAAGGCAGAGGAAAATGGCTATTCTGTCGAAGTGATCTTCGAAGGTGAACACTACGACTATTTGGCACGAATAACTAAAAAGTAGAATAAAATATTAACGTTAATTATCATGAATTTTACATTAATTATTTTGTAAGATGTCATTTACAGACATGCATACTGAAAAATTAACGTTAATTCGTGATAATTCGTGTTAAAATATAAAAGGTAAAGTTATTTCGGAATAGTTACTTATTATTACTCTTATATTTCCCCTTAACTATCTCATATGAATTCCGTGTCAAATCCCGAAGCAACTCATCGGGTGCGGAATTCGGATCAATGCCAATCCAATGTTTTGGTGAAAGGTTATGGGGCTCGGTGACGCAAATATACTGGGCTTTCAGTTCTTCGATGCGGTTTGGTTGGCATTTGAGCGTTACCACACTGAAATTGTTGCAATCGAAGAACGAGAACATATGCCCATGTACATAGAACACCAGCACATCACCAGCATATCGAAATGCCGTGAAAGGCAGTTTCTCCTCCACGTCATCGCCCAACGAAAGGCAAAACTCGCGATAGTCTTCTATGTTCATGGTTGACTAAATTGATTGATGATCCAGGCGAAGCCCTTGGCTGTTCGCTCGTCGAAATGCTGGAAATGATTTCCAGGATTCCATTCAAGGATGGTGCAGATGCCTTGCTCGGTCAAGAGTCCATGTTGTTTGCGAATGCAGTTGCCGACCTGTGCCATCACAGGATTCCTGGCCTTTTCCTCTTTATCCCCAAGACTGAGATAGATGGCAGAAGTCGATGGTTGGTGCGTCTCGGCATACGCTATCCATTGTGGATACCATACGGATGGCGAGACAGAGGCAATGCCATCAAATCGCGAGGACTGATAACTTGCCCATAAGGCAAAAAGGCCAGCCAATGAATATCCTCCCAGCAGACATCGCATCGTGTTCTTGTCATAGAGTCGCCGTTGTTCCAGGTTCGGAATCAGCACGTCCTCAACGAATGCAAGCGTCTCAGACGCTTTATCGCCAAAAGGAATCTTCCCAAAGACTGCCGGAGCAGCCCATGGCGTCAGTTCGCTCTGCCAATCCTTGATTTCGAAGGCAACAAGTGTAAATGATGTTCTTGTCAAGGTCTGTATCGTTTCAACCTCCGTGTCCAGTACTTCCAGGTCATGTTCGTCGATGGGTTGAACAAGCAGGAATTTCGGCATCTCGGACCGGTAGATGGTGCAGGCTCTTTCTCCAATGCGAATGGATTCTATATTCATGATTTCGTCTTTTTCAGAATTACCCAATAGTCGAATAGTTCGCTGCAAATATACGTATTTTTTCTATATTATCTATACACAAATCTCGATAAATTTAAGTTTTTTTGCAAAAAACCTTTGTTTATATATGAAATAATGCGTATCTTTGCCCCGCAAAAAACTACAAAACTAAGGACAATGAAAAAAATCTTTTTTATGGCATTTCTCGCATTCACAATGAATGCGAATGCACAGGAATCAAATAATGTCGAGGCAACTGAAACTGACAGCAATGAAACCTACTCTTACACTGAGTCCGACGATGACGATCCAAACGACGTGTCAGCCCATGGATTCATCGGTGTGAATATCCCCACCAATGTGCCCGATGGCTTCGACTTCGCCCCATTCCGCTCGTGGGAGTTTGACCTCACCTTTGCGCAGTACGACTACACGCCCAACCACAAGCAGACCACCTTTTCGGCTGGTATGGGTATCGGTTTTCGCTTCTATACCCTCAGTGGTCACGACAATATGTTATTCAAGGACAATGGCGTGATCAAAGTGGCAAAACGCGAAGGAGAGATGGCCGATCTTAAGGCACGCATCAGCACGCTCAACTTCAACATCCCCTTGCTCGTCAAGCAGCGCTTTTCCGACAAATTCGCCATTTCCGCAGGAGCAATGGTCAACTGGAACTTCTACAATCGCATCAGAAACAGCTATGAGATAGGTGACGAGGAATTTGACATCAGCACCAAGAACATCGGCATTCGTCCCATCACCGTCGATGTCCTGGGCATCATGCATTTCCCCGGTGACTACGGCGTCTATGTCAAGTATTCGCCCATGAGTTCCTTCAAGAAGGATCGCGGTCCCGAATTCAAGGCGCTCACCATCGGCCTCTATTTCTAATCGAAACATCTCATACTCTTGTCAGTACATCTTATGACACCTCAGGAAATAAGGAATGAGCGCCTTGCCAAGACGCTCATTCATAATCTTCATCGTCGCCACATCGAGGCCTTCTATTGTCCCACGGCTGCCGAGGCTGTGCAACAGGTTTCCCAGCTCATCGACGATGGGAGCAGTGTGACGTGGGGCGGCACGATGACCGTCCGCGACCTTGGTATTCCCGGCTATCTTCGTAATCGCGGCACGCTCGAAGTGCTCGATCGTGACCTTGCCACTACGCCCGAACAGAAGCAGGACGTCTATCTCAAGGCATTCACTGCCGACGTCTATCTCACCAGCGCCAATGCCATCTCCGAAGATGGCGTCATCGTGAACATCGATGGCAATGGCAATCGTGTGGCTGCCATCACCTGGGGTCCGAAGAAGGTCATTTTCGTCATCGGACTCAACAAGGTTGCACAAAACGTCGAGGCGGCTCTTGCTCGTGCGCGCAGTACGGCAGCACCCACCAATGCAGCGCGTTTCGATGTCCAGACGCCCTGCCACGTCGATGGCACGTGCCATAACTGCAATTCCCCGCAGTCGATCTGCAACTACGTTCACTTCCTCCGCAATTCTCCAAATGGTCGTCACGTCGTGGTGCTGGTAGGGGAGAACCTGGGATATTGACACGAAACCTGTTTATCAATCATAACAAACATATGAAAGAATTCTTCTTGCGCATTGGTCGCAGCATCAAGACGTGGCTGCAGTCACTGTCGTTCCGCACAGGAGTTATCGTCCTGCTCTGCTGCATCCCCTTCTATATTCTCTCATTTGCCCAAATGCTTTTGCCCATCAGCGCAGCAGCAAAGGGCATCCTTTGGACCGTCCTCTTCGGCATGGCAAAGACCTGCCAGTACGGTGGCCTCACCATCTTGGGTGTCGAAGGCTACAAGCGATTGAAGGACATGTTTCGAAGGAAGAAGACTGCCGAACAATGAACCGAATGGCATCTCAACGCCACTCAGTTCATTTGACTGGTTTCCAAATAAAATTAATGATAATTCGCGATAATTCGTGTTAAAATAGGAATCAGTATCCCAGTTCCCTGAGCCACTTGGTGACCTTGTCCTTGCCGTCCCTCACGTCGTGGCCATAGATGCTGAAGCCCTTCTGGACGTTGGCGCCGGGGAAGGCCTTCTTCACGTCGTTCCCGCAATTCGCCAGGCCGCTGCCCTCATGGGTGGTGAAGGGGATGACGGTCTTGCCCTTCAGGTCGTCCCTGTGCTTCTTGAAGAAGGTGAACATCACCTGCGGATAGGTGCCCCACCATACGGGACCACCGATGAACACGGTGTCATACTCGCTCATATCCACGTCGCCCTCGTACTCGGGAAGTTCGCCTTTCGAAGCCTCCTCCTTTGCCAGGTCGATGAGTGGGGTATAGGCCATGCCGTCGTATTTGTGCGTCACGATCTCAAACTGCTCGGCACCCGTCAGTTCCGTGATGTAATCGGCCACAATCTTCGTGTTGCCTACCTCGATGTTTCCTACTGCGTAGTTGTCTCCCGCATGCGAGAAGAACACTACCAATGCCTTACCTTTCTGTTCCATTGCTTTTTCTTGTTTTGCGCCGCTGCATGCCGTCGAAACGACCAGTGCCAGTGCGGCTGTGAGCATAGTTTTGATTTTCATAATAATCCGTTTTTGTTTGTTTTCACGCTGCAAAGATAGGGCATTATTTCGAATAATCAGTTACACATTTTACGTTTATATTTTCCTTTTTTCCCGAAACCACGTTTTTTATAAGAAAATGACCATAGAAGACTATTTGGAGAAGACATATTGGGTGATTGACCCTCTGCCCAGGCAGGTGCCTGCCCAAAGCCGTGGACAGTATTTCCGCATCGAGGAGCACTTTCGTTCCTGTCCGCTGATCGACGCCCTCTACCGAAGGTTCGCCGACATCCTGCTCAAACTGAACTGCTACGAGGACCTGTCGTTCAGCACCGATGGCGACCAGTGGGAAACCAATCCCTTGCCCACGCAGATCGACGCTATGGTCCGCCAGAGTCTGTCCGACCTGCGCATGCTCTACGTCTTGCTGCCTGCCGAAGAGACGCTCATCACCCTCAGCGCCGACGATATCTATATGACCATCTACAACCCCAACGAGGAAACCCTGGAGCTGCTTGCCCCATTGGTCACCTCGGAAGGATTGTTCATCTGGAAACCCGAACAGTAACGAACCGCGACAGATGCCTTTCGACTACATCGTGTATCCCACGGTCAGCATAATGCGGTTGACCTTCGAATCCACATTCTTCGCGTATTCCGTGAAGTCCGAATTCACACGAACGCCCGCGGTGAAGTTGAGGATGTTGAAGTTCAGGCCGAGGTTTGCACCAAACTGGAAACGCCTTGCCTTGACCTCCGAATCGAAGTAATCGATATCCAGTTTCGATGAATCAGATTTTCCCTTGGCATTTCCATGGAGATTCAGTCGGAGGTTCACGCCGATGTAGGGTTCCACATTGAATTTGCGGTGTCCCAGCTTGTAGGAGAGATTGACGGGTGCAGCCAGGCACGCCAGACGTTCCTCAACGCCATCGTCGGTAGTTCCCTCGTAGATCAGCTCGCCGCCAAACTGCAGGAACAGCGGGACAGCCTTCCTGGTGATGTTGTATCCGAAGAGCACACCGGCATTGAAGCCCTGGTCGGACACCCCTTCATCTTCCTCGAAAAACGTGAAGCACATGCCGGAATAGAGCAGGGCATAGTGATCGGTAATGGATTGTGCCTTCAATCCGCTGTTCAGCGTGGCAAAGATCGCCAGCACTAATAATAATGTCTTTTTCATAAGTATCTAACAATTTAATGATAAATATTGTGGCTTTATATTAAACACGAATTATCATAAATCGACATGAATTATGCATATCATAAATCTGTGTCCATCTGTGACGTCTGTGTGCCCTTTTTATCCCACACGGAACTCACTGAACTCACAGATATTATCTCTCTTGATGTCAATTTTCTGTGCTTTCCGTGCTTTCTGTGTGCCCTTTTTATCCCACACGGAAATCACTGAACTCACAGATATTATCTCTCTTGATGTCAATTTTCTGTGCTTTCCGTGCTTTCTGTGTGCCTTTATTCGGACCCACTGATTATCAATGTCTATCGGTGGCATCTGTGTGGCATAAAAATTTGCGATAATTCGCGATAATTCGTGTTAAAATAAAAAATCTTGCTGCAAATATATGTTTTATTTTTGAAATAGCAAAGCTTATTATCCCGTTTTTTCAATTTATTCCTTCGAATAATGCATTTTTATCCTTTTCCTTACCTATGATTGCAAAAAAGTCATTATCTTTGCAGCAAAAAATTACCTCTAAGTATGTAACCAAAATTAACGATAATTATATGCGTTTTTTCTTAACACAAATTATCATGAATTGACATGAATTTTATATTTCGTAAATTGTTTCATATATAAACGCATAATGATAATTTATGAAAATTCGCGATAATTCGTGTTTAAAGAAAAATATGTATAGTTAATTCTTAAAAATTACCTCTAAATAAATAACACTATGAAAATGAAACCATTCAGTTTTGCCATTTCCATGGCCCTCGGCTTCTGCGCCTTGACCGGATGCGAGCAGGAGAAGACGCAGCCCTCCACCGTCTGCAACGACGACGGCACGGTCACATTCTATTATGACAACCCCAATGCCACCGACGTGCAGGTCGATGTGCAGTTTGCCGGTCGCAACCCCATGGAGCGCAACGAAGAAGGCCTGTGGACAGTCACCCTCGGACCAGCCGCTCCCGACATGTATCCCTACTGCTTCATTGTGGACGGCATCAGCGTGATGGACCCGCAGAACCCGCAGTATTTCCCCAATGAGGGATTCAAGAACAGCCTGCTCGAAATCCCCTCCACGACCGGTTCGCTCGCCCACGACATCAAGGACGTGCCCCACGGACAGGTCGAGTACATCCACTACTATTCCAAGAGCCTCGGCGGCACCAACAACGCCATCGTCTATCTCCCGCCTTCGTACTACGACAAGGCTTCCTCCGCCGAGCAGTACCCCGTGTTCTATCTCATCAGCGGAACCACCGACACCGAAGAGGTCTATTATAAGGTAGGCCGAATGAACTATATCCTCGACAACCTCGTGGCTGAGGGCAAGGCCAAGGAAATGATCATCGTGCTGCCCTACGGCAATCCCCTCAAGCTGCTGCCCACGCCTCCGCAGGACCCGATGGGCTTCGGGATGGATGTGTTCGGCAAGGACCTGGTGAACGACCTCATGCCCTATGTCGAGAGCCACTACCGCACCATCAACGACGCCGATCATCGTGCCATCGGCGGCTTCTCGCGCGGTGGCAACCAGGGTCTTTCGTGCGGACTCATGAACCTCGACAAGTTCTCCTACCTCTGTTCCTACAGTTCCTTCACTTCCACCACCTTGCCCAAAGTCTATGACAATGCCGCCGACACCAACAGCCGCATCCATCTGTTCTGGCTCGGCGTGGGCACCGACGACTTCCTCTATGGCACGGCACGCGACTACATGGAGTTCCTCGACAAGAAGGGCATCCGCTCCGTGAAGGAATACACCCACGACAAGTTCGGCCACACGTGGATGAACGCCAAGTACTTCCTCGACAAGACCTTCCGTCTGCTCTTCAATCCCGAAGCCTCCGAGGAAGCCATGCGGAACGCTCAACCCGCACTTGCTGCCACAGGCAAGGAGCAGGCCTTCACCCCGGGCGTTATGGCACGTCTGTTCCCGCGTCCCATCATCTCACCCGACTTCGGCACCGAAGGCATCACCTTCCGCATGAAGGCACCCGATGCCCGGGAAGTGCTGCTGCAGACCGAAGTCGACGCAAAGCCATTGGCGATGCAGAAGGACGAGGAGGGCGTGTGGAGCGTCACCCTCACCAACCACGGCACCGACGTGTTCAAGTACTGTTTCCTCGTCGATGGCACGCAGGTAGCCGATCCGAGCAACATGTATCTCTCGCCCGACAAGGGCTTCAAGTACAGTGTCTGCAACAATCCCGCCAATCCCTATAGCCTTGCCACCATGGGCGACATCGCGCACGGAAAGGTCTGCTACGACCTCAACGACAGCAACCATCCTGCCACCTACTGTCCCCCGACCGGCAATCCCGCAGTCCTCGTGCGTCTCGTCTATGGCGCCGACGACACTTCTGAGAGCTGGTTCAAGGTAGGTGGTGCCGATGCCATTGCCGACAAGCTCCTCGCCGAGGGCAGGACGCAGCCCTGCCTCCTGGTGTCCGATGCTTCAGCCAAAGCCGATTCGAACAACGCCGACCTGAAGGTCTATACCCTCAAGGCTTCCGACTACCCGACATGGCCCGAGCGTCGCAAGGCCCTTGAACAACTCCTTCTGAAGATCAAATGAGCAGCTCACCATCCATCTCACTTCAACCTTTGCAAGAGGATGACCGCGAGCAGTTCATCCTCGACCTTCAGTGGGCATTCCGATATGGGGCCCAGATAGAGTTCGGCATGCGCGACGACCGCACCGAAGAAGGTTCGGAAGTCATTTCGCGCACCACCATCGAGCGGAGCATCGATGGCGAACGTGCCGAAACCTACCGCATCGTTCTCGATGGCAGGTTCGTGGGCGGTGTGGTACTAAGCATCGACCAGGGCGAAGCGAAGGGCGAGCTCGAGTTGCTCTTCGTTTCTCCCGAAGTCCATAGCCGGGGTATCGGAAAGGCAGTGTGGCGTGCCGTCGAGGCAATGCATCCCGAGATCCGCATCTGGGAAGCCATCACGCCCTACTTCGAGAAGCGCAACATCCATTTCTATGTCAACAGCTGCGGATTCCATATCGTCGAGTTCTGGAACAGGTATCATCATGGTCCCGCCGTGCCCGACGAGGAAAGTGGAAACTGGAGCTAGGACGATGAGATGTTCGTGTTCAGAAAGGTCATCGAACCATGAGCAGATACTGGAAGATTGATCCGGAGGGAGTCTTGACCATTCATCCCGGATTCAGGAAGAACAGGGGCATGCCCGACTTCTATTCCTGCCGCGAAGGTATAAGATCCATCGTTGTGGAAGAAGGCATCGAGGAGATTGGCGACAACTGGTTCTGTTATCTGAACGAGGTCCGTGAGGTGTCCTTGCCGTCCACGCTCCGGCGCATCGGCAGGAGTGCATTCCTCGGCTGCGAACGTTTGGCAGAGGTTCGTTTGCACGAGGGCGTTGAGGAATTGGGCGAAAGCGCTTTCCAGGATTGTTCCGGCATCCGTCGGTTCAGCCTGCCATCCTCCTTGAAGCATATCGGCTATCTGGCACTCCATGTGGGGGAGGGGCGGCTCTTGTCGATCGATGTGGCAAAGGGCAATCGTCATTTCGTCTCGAAGCACGGGGTGCTCTATTCCCACGACGCGACGACAATCCTGCAGTATCCTTGTGCCAAGCGCCGAAAGGACTATGCGATTCCCGCCACGGTACTGACCATAGCTGACGACTGCTTCTCCCACGCCCGCCATCTCGAGCACGTCAGCCTTCCCGACCGTCTCACGCAGCTGGGCGGAAGTGCCTTTGCATTCTGCCGGAAACTGAACAGCATACACGTTCCCGATGGAGTGAAAGTCATACCTTCCTATGCCTTCTTCTGTTGTGAGTCACTCTCCGATTTGCAGCTTCCCGAGCAATTGGATGGACTTGGCTGCGAGGCTTTCACCTTCTGTCCATTGACGGAGTTTCGTATACCCCGGGGCGTTACCATGCTCGATTATGCCGTGCTTGCCAATACCCTCATTCAGGAAATCACCATTCCGGAAGGTGTTACCGAGATCAACAACAGTGCCTTCTATGAGTGTTCTCGGCTCCGGAAAGTGGTGCTTCCCCAAAGTCTGCAGAGCATTTGGGAAAAGGCGTTCCGTTATTGCACTTCGCTGACCGAGATTGAGATACCCTCTCAGGTGTAGCATATCACCGACGATGTGTTCGAAGGCTGCACCAGTCTGCGCCGCATCATCCTCCGCTCCGAAGTGATCGATTCACTCTGTTGGGTGCCCGAGGGGGTAACTTTGATTAGGGGATAAGCAAATTACATCTCCTGTACAAATATAATACCTCGATATCAGTAAATAGGATAATTATACAGTAGAGCATACAGATTTGATTTACAGAATCTATATGCTCTTATTGTACTATAATGATTTGAAATAGGAAATCTTTATGCCTCGATCGGACCATACAGATTTGGCATATCAAATATGTATGCTTCTATCGGACCATACAGATTTGGTATATCAAATATGTATACTTCTATCGGACCATACAGTTTGGGTATATCAAATATGTATGCTTCTATCGGACCATACAGTTTTGGTATATCAAGTATGTATGCTTCTATCAGACCATACAGTAATGGTCTATCAAATATGTATGCTTCTATCGGACCATACAGATTTGGTCTATCAAATATGTATACTTCTATCAGACCATACTGTTTTGGTCTATCAAATATGTATGCAGTTCATTAATATTGAATATTATTAAAATATTTTTTCTTCATCATTAGGAAGTAAGCGGATTAATAAAGAAGGATCTTCATCAATGAGAGGGTTAATGGAAATGACCTTCCACTTTCTGAACTCCGAAGGCGGTGTTTCTGAACTTTACTTAATGAAACGGCGGCATAAATGCAAATAGCCAGCATAATCATTACACTGGCTATCTTTATAATTTGACTAACTTTCTGATGCTACTTATTATTCTCTACCCACTTCTTCAAGTCATCTTTCGAAGCACGATTCAGGAGCTTGCCTTCCTTCCAGTTGACATTCGGATAAGAAGCCTTCAGGTCTTCACAGGCTTTTCGGATGCCGCTGCCACCTGATGTAGCAAAGGGGATGACGGTCTTGCCCTGGAAGTTGTACGATTCCATAAAGGTGTTGATGATAGTAGGGCAGGTGTTCCACCAGATGGGGAAGCCGACATAGACGACATCATAGTCGTTCATATCAGCAAGCTTGTTTGTGATAGCAGGACGAGAAGATTTATCCTGCATCTCCACGCTGCTGCGACTCTGCTTGTTGCGCCAGTCGAGGTCTGCATCGGTGTAGGGTTGTGCCGGCGTAATCTCGTGCAACGTTCCGCCCGTCACCTCAGCCAGTTTCTGAGCAACGCTCTTGGTTGTGCCCGATGCCGTGAAGTAGGCTACCAATACTTTCATATCCTTGTTTTCCTTTGATTTGTTTTCTTGTGAAAACGTGCTCTGGCCTATCATCATGAAAGCCATGAGCATCACGAATAGTTTCATTTTCATACTACAATGATTATTTGTTTCTACTTGCTGCCACCCAGACGGGCTCTTCGTTCATGACGGGCTTGTTGACAGCCATCACGCCCGAGAGGTTGTGAGGAACGTATGGCTCCTCGAGGTAGCGGATGTCGTCGGCCGAGAGACGGACGTCAAGTGCCTTTACGGCTCCTTCGATGTGATGCAGCTTGGTGGCACCCACGATGGGCGACTCCACCTTGGTGAGCAGCCAGGCCAGCGAGATCTGCGTCATCGCCACGCCGTATCGGTCGGCGAGTTCGACGACACGCTCCACGATGCGATTGTCCTGCTCGGCGGTAGCATCATACTTGAAGTGCATGAAGGAGTCCTTCTCCTGTCGCAGCGAAGTCTCGCCGGGGCGCTTTGCCAGCTTGCCGGAAGCCAGGGCGCTATAGGGCGTCTGCGCAATGTTGTCCTCACGGCACAGGGGCTGCATCTCGCGTTCCTCCTCGCGCATGATCAGGTTGTAGTGGTTCTGCACGCTGATGAACTTTGCCCAGCCGCGTTTCTCAGCCAGGGCATTCATCTTCGCCAGCTGGTAGGCATAGGCATTGGCGATGCCGATGTAGCGCGCCTTGCCCTGGCGTACAGCCTCGTTCATACCTTCCAGAATCTCCTCGGCAGGTGTCTTGTAGTCCCAGATATGGTAGATGTAGAGGTCCACATAGTCCATGCCCAGGTGCTGCAGGCTCAGGTCGATGTTGTTCAGCACATGCTGACGGCCATCTATGCCTTTCTGGATCTCTTCCTCGGTGCGGGGCAGGAACTTGGTGGCGACCACCACCTCCTCCCGTTTCGTCATGTCGCGCAATGCCCGGCCCACATATTGTTCGGATGTTCCAAGCTGATATGCGATGGCGGTGTCGAAGAAGTTTACGCCCAGGTCGAGCGAACGGCGGATGATGGCACGTGTGGGTTCCTCGCCGATGGTCCAGGAATGCTGTCCGATGGTGGAATCGCCGAAGCCCATGCAGCCCAGGCAGATGCGCGAAACGCGCAGGTCGGAGTTTCCAAGTTTGACGTATTGCATAATTGTCTTTGTTAAGTAACTATTCCATACTGTGTTCCCACCCGCCGCGGGTGTCGATGCCGGTGGCATCGGCGAGAGCCTCGAGAACGGATACCTCCTCGACGGTCAGTTGGATTCGGGCAGCTTCGGCTGCCTCGACGACGTGACGCTCCTTCGTGGCACCGATGATGGGCAGCGTACCCTTGGCGATGGCCCAGGCGATGCCGATCTGCGAGCAGCTGGCGCCATACTTCTGTCCGATGGCGGTCATCTTGCCCGTCAGAGCCTCCAGCTGTTCCAGCACGGGGTTGTATTTCTTGCCACGGTCGCTCTCGGCAGGGAGCGGGTTCTCCTTGTTGTATTTGCCCGAGAGCGCGCCCTGTTCCAGCACCATATAGGCCCAGAACTCGATGCCATTCTCCTTGCAGTAGTCGAGCACGCCACCTTTCTCCGACGAACGGTAGAGCAGCGAGAAGTGGTTCTGCACGGCACTCACCTTGAATCCGGCTTCGCCAAGGATCTCGTTGGCACGACGTATTTCGGCGATATTGTGGTTCGAAACGCCCACGCGCTTCACCTTGCCCGACTTCAACAGGGGAATCAGGCCGGGCGTCCAGCGCTCCACGTCCATGGGGTTGTGGATCCAGTAGATGTCGATGAAGTCACAGCCCATGCGCTCGATGGAGGCATCGGCCATCTTCTCGACCGAGTTTTCGTAGATCTCGGCGATCTGAGGGGTGAACTTGGTGGAAATCTGCACCTCCTCGCGCTTGTACTGGGCGGCGAGCTGTCCGAGAATCTTCTCCGATTCGCCCATGCCGTACACGGTGGCGGTGTCCCACAGGTTCAGTCCGGCCTTCATGGCTGCGTCGAACACGGGTTTCAGGTTCTCGATGTCAGTCTTGCTTCCAAAAACGGCGTCTCCGCCGAATGCTCCTGCGCCCCAGGCCCAGGTTCCTAATGCAATCTTGTTCATAGTTCTTCGTTGTTTTGATTTGACGGTGCAAAGGTACGGCGAAATTGGCAGAAACAGCCTAATCGATTTACGGATATATCAACCCATTTTACGGAATTTGGGGATTTCGGGCTTTTTTTGTCTGCAAAAAGTGCATTTTAAGCTTCGCTCGAAGGTCCTTTTCTTCGAAAAAATCATCGAAAATTTGGTTTTTTACGCATTATATCGTACCTTTGCCCCCGATATGGAAAAGATTCTACGGGTCCAACACGTCAACGACTATGCCCGGTACATCGGTGCGCCGGAGCTGCATCCGCTCGTCTCGGTCATCCACTACGACGAGCTGGAGCACTGTCGCCACTCGTTGAACAACTACGACGTCTATGCCCTGTTCATCGGCGATGAGGAACTGGAGGATCTGTCGTACGGGCAGCTGCAATACGTGCTGAAACGTCATGCGCTGATGTGTGTGGCACCCGGACAGATAGGCGGGAAGACCGACATGGGGGAGGAGATACATACCAAGGGATGGGCGCTGCTCTTCGACACCGAACTGCTTCGCAACACGGAACTGGGCCGCCGCATGGCAGGCTACCATTTCTTCTCCTACACCACCAGCGAGGCGCTGCTGCTGACGCCCGAACAGCGGCAGAGCATCGTTGCGCTGCTCGAAGAGATCCGCAGGGAGCTGCTTCGCGAGGAGGACAGCCACACCCTGCGCATCGTCACCTCGCAGATTGAGCAGGTCCTGGAACTCGTGGCGCGTTACTATGCACTGCAGCTCTCCACGTCGGCCACTTCAACCAACTCCGATCTGCTGCCCCGCTTCGAGCAGCTGCTCCGGAAATACTACGACGACGGCCTGCAGCAGAAGTTGGGGCTTCCCACCGTGAAATACTGCGCCCGGCAGCTGTTCCTTTCGCCCAACTATTTTGGCGACCTGATGCGCGAACTGACTGGCGAATCCCCTGCCTCCCATATCCGGCGCTTCGTCATGCAGCGTGCCCAACAGCTCCTGATGGGCGGTGCCAACATCTCGGAGACGGCAGAAAGTCTTGGTTTCGACTATCCGCAGCACTTCACCCGCCAGTTCAAGAGGCACTTCGGAGTCACTCCCTCTGACTTCATAAGGAAGTAAATTGAATTTTAATTTTTCAATTTTTCAATTTTTGATAATTGCCATCCGTTCCCTAAGTAATTCCGAAAAAAGACGAAAAGACGAAAAAGAACGAAAAATGGGAACGGGAAGAAGTATTAATTCATGAAAAATTCGTGATCAATTCATGATAATTCGTGTTTTTTAACACTATCAACCTCACGGCCATCACGATGCAATCCGCGATGATGTGGAATATGCTGTCGGCCCGTGCGATGCTTATGCAGAATGGTGCGTTGTATGCTCGCGGCCGTGAGCGGACAATGCTCGATTTTCGTAAAATATTCGTGTGGCTGAAAAGATGTGCCGCGTGATTGGTGCAAAAGAAATCCTGCTGCGGAATGAACGATTTGGATGCCGAAATAATCATCTTTGCTGCCGTGACGATGCAATCCTCCGATGCGGAAACACACTCCGAGCCGTGCGGATGCACGGCACAAAAAATATGCGCTTTCCGCAGGCCGGAACGATGCGCAGACGCGATGCTGCACAATTCTCTCCGACGGCCATCGGGATGCATGCGAAAACGGAGGAAGTATTCTGCTGGCCATCAGAATGCTTCCTCCTTGTTTGAGATAAAATACGAATATTTAATGGATTTATAAGATCACGGATTTTGCGAATCTTACGGATTTTCGGCTTGTCCAAAGGAGACCAGTGGTCATTGCTTCGCCGACCACTGGGGCGGAAACCACGGACGCCTTGCCCTTCTTATCTCACGCCCTTTCCGGACAAGCATCCGTGTTATCCGCGCTGAGTGCGGGGAAGAAATGCACTCAGCCTCCCCTTCGACCCACTGATCTCCGTTTAATCCTGATTATCCGTGATCTGCTAATCGGGACAAGCAGAATTTTATCCAATAGATTGGACCAGACGAATTTTTTAGAATTTTCAGGAAAAATCATTCGTCATTCGTTGTGATACTCCTGAGCCATTTGGATACAGAAATGCCGCAA
>JAEEGJ010013590.1_pt1 | contig 19661 bp, 15 predicted proteins | sample 8958761 | NCBI WGS metagenome assembly JAEEGJ01 (sample SAMN16246546, study PRJNA631951) | gut metagenome | biome: gut microbiome; feature: rumen; material: RS-attached | host: Bos | place: Iran: Karaj | collected 2018-10 | reverse complement strand
CTCCTTGAACTCCTTAATCTCGAACCCACTTTATTATGCATTATGCATTATAAATTATGCATTAAAAAAGGTTTAAGGGGCTCGCGCCAACGGAACTATCGTCTTGCAACTCCTTGAACTCCCTGAAACTCCTTGAACTCCTTACAAAAATGTCTGGATTATTTGCATATTTCAATTAAGTTTCGTAATTTTGCATATAGTATAAATCAGGAGTAAACATAAACAAATAATCAACACAATGAGAAACCGTTATTATCTGGGAAAACTGTTATTTACGATACTGTTGTCAGCCTCCTTCACGTGGGTATCCGCACAAGAAGAAAAGGAGAAGGAGAATGAGAAGCAAGTGCAGCTGGGAATGCAGCTGATGGGACATGGTGAGACCCGCAACGGAGGACTGGGTGACGCGAGTACGGAGGGAGACGCCGACAACGCGAGTTTCCTGATGAGCCGTACACGTCTTTCGGCCGACTACCTGCAGAAAGGATTGGAGGCGCGGGTGACCGCCCAGCATGTAGGTGTGTGGGGACAGAAAGGTCAGGGGTCGCTAAACCTCTACGAGGCATGGGCAAAGGTGAGCTCGAAGAGCGGTCTGTTTGCCCAGCTGGGCCGCGTGGCCCTGTCGTATGATGACGAGCGTATCATCGGCCCTAACGACTGGGCTATGGCCTCGAAGTCGCACGATGTGCTCAGAGCGGGTTATGAGGGTCACGGCCACAAGGCGCACCTGATTCTGGCCTACAACCAGAACGCTGAGAACACGTATGGCGGCACTTACTATGTGGACGGCGCTCAGACTTACAAGACCATGCACACGCTTTGGTACCACTACGACGTGCCGAAGGCGCCCCTCGGAGCCTCGCTGCTGTTCATGAACGTGGGCATGCAGGGAGGCGATTTAGGAGGAGAAGGCTTCTACGCGCCCAACACGCAGTTCCAGCAGCTGTTGGGAGGATACGTCAACTTCCATCCGAAAGACCTGACCGTAGAGGCCTCCTACTACCGCCAGTTCGGCAAGGACGAGGATAGGGCGAAGATTGACGCCTGGATGACCAGCCTGAAGGTCAAGTACGCGTTCAGCCCGAAGGTCACCGCCTATGCCGGCTTCGACTACCTGAGCGGAGACAAGTATTTCGCCGTACCCCACGGCGGCCATATTGGTGTGGTCCACCACGACAAGATCAGGGGCTTCAACCCCATCTACGGCTCCCACCACAAGTTCTACGGGCTGATGGACTTCTTCTACGTGAGCACCTACGTGAACGGCTTCTCACCGGGTCTGCAGAACCTCTACGCCGGCACCACCCTGACACCGACGAGCAAGCTGCGGTTGTGCCTGTCGTACCATTACATGGCGATGGCAACAGAGCTGCAAGACATGAAGCAGACGCTGGGCCACGACTTCGACATCGAGGCCTCGTATAAGCTGATGAAAGAGGTGAGCATCTCGGCGGGATTCTCCTACATGAGCGGTACCGAGACCATGGAGCGGCTGAAGCGCGCGAGCGACGACAACAGCCTGAGATGGGGATGGTTGTCGGTAGTGGTGACTCCCTCGAAGTGCATCCTGAAGTGGTGACAGCAAGAAAAAAACAGAGACGAAGAGTAAGCGATACAGCTTTAGATAAGAAAGAAAAACCTAAGAACTACACATTCATATGAAAACCAAAGCACCTTTGACGAAATCGCAATACGGCATCTACGCCGAGTGTGTGGGACATCAGGGCGAGCCCGTCTATCAGCTGCCCTATCTTTATATTCTGGACAAAGACCTCGACGGCATACAGCTGGAGAAAGCCGTGGAGACGGCCGTCAAGGCCCACCCCACCCTCTTCACGCGCGTCGTGCTGAACGATGAGGGCGAGCCGGAGCAAACCATCGACGACACGGAGACCTTCACGCCGGTGGTCGAGGAAATAGCCGACATCGAGGCCGTGAAGGAACAGCTGGTAGTCCCGTTCAACATCTACGGCGACCGCCTGTTCCACATCCGTCTGCTCAAAGACCGTGAGCACTACTATCTGTTCATCGACTATCATCATATCATCGTCGACGGCACCTCGATGAAAATCATGCTCGACGATATCGACAAGGCATACCGGGGAGAGCCGCTGGAGGGCGAGGCGCTGACGATGGCCGAGGTGGCTGTCGCTGAGGCAGGCGCAAGCACACAGGCTGACTATGACGCCGACAAGGACTGGTATGCCCGTAACTTCGACTGCGGCGACACGTTTACGCAACTGTTGCCCGACCTCGAGATTGCAGAGCACTCGGAGGCCAGCAAGGTGCGCACACTGGCTGTCGGCATGGGGCGCGTGGACGCTTTCTGCCAGGCTAACGGCATCTTCAGGAGCACCTTCTTCACCGCCGCCTACTCGTTCCTGCTGGCCAAGTTCAACAACGAGCAGGAGGCGCTCTTCACAACGGTATACAACGGACGCACAGACCAGCGCTTCCAGCACTCCGTGGGAATGACGGTGAGGACGCTGCCCGTCTATGCGAAATTCACCAACGACACCACGGTGGTCGACTTCCTCCGCCAGGGGCAGGAGCAGATGAGCGGATGCCGCCAGCATGCCGCCTATGCGTATAGCGACGTGGTGAACGACCTGAAGCTGCAGAGCAACTCGATGTTCGCCTGGCACGCCATGATCTTCGGCAACGACAGCCTCGGCGGAAAGCCCATGAAGGCCGTCAGACTGGGCAACAGCACCCTGGACGCCGCGCTCTACCTGAAGGCGTTCATCCTCGACGGCAAGTATCAGGTGAAGGCGGAATACAATGCCAACGAGTACTCCGAGGCGCTCATCGGCGAGTTCCTCGAGAGCTACGAGGCGGTGGTAGAGGGTCTGCTGACGTGCGAGTATCTGCGCGACATTCCTATTGCCACGGCGGCTCAGGTGGAGACGCTGGACGGCTTCAACCGGAATGATGTGGAATACGACGACTCGCAGACCATCGTGTCGCTATTCAGAAAGCAGGCAAAGGAGACACCCGACAACGTGGCGGTAGTGTTCAAGGACAAGCGGTACACCTATGCCGAGGTGGACGCCATTACCGACCGGCTGGCTGCCTATATCGCCTCGAAAGGACTGGGCTTAGAGGACGTCGTGTCGGTATTGATACCGCGCTCAGAGTGGATGCCCATCGCCTCGTCGGGCGTGCTGAAGGCTGGCTGTGCCTATCAGCCGCTTGACCCCAGCTATCCCGCCGAGCGGCTGAACTTCATGATGAAGGACGCCAGCGCCAGGCTGCTCATTGCCGACGAGGAACTGCGGCCGGTGGTCGATGAATATGAGGGCGACGTGCTCCTGACGAAGGACATCATCGGGCTCGCACCCGACCAACAGCCGACAGCAGAGCCGAAGCCCGACAGCCTGCTCATCCTGCTCTACACATCGGGCTCGACAGGCGTTCCCAAGGGCTGTCAGCTGATACACCGCAACGTGGTGGCCCTCTGCCACTGGTACCACCGCCGCTTCGGCCTGAAGCCTGAGAACAAGGTGGCGGCCTATGCCAGCTACGGCTTCGACGCCTGCACGATGGACCTTTACCCGGCACTTACCTGCGGCGCCAGCGTGCATATCGTGCCCGAGGAACTGCGTCTGGACCTTATCGCCCTGAACGACTATTTCGAGCAGAACCAGATCACCCACTCGTTCATGACTACTCAGGTGGCGTACCAGTTTGCCACAAGCATCGAGAACCACTCGCTGAAGTATCTGCTGACGGGTGGCGAGAAACTGGCTTCGCTCACGCCGCCACAAGGCTATCATCTCATCAATATTTACGGTCCCACCGAGGCCACCGTGCTCATCACCTGCTACGATGTAACTCGCAAGATGAAGGAGATACCCGTCGGCAAGGCTCTCGACAACACCCGCCTCTACGTGGTTGACCCGCAAGGGAAACGCCTGCCGGTAGGAGCTGCCGGTGAGCTGTGGGTGGCAAGCCCGCAGGTGAGCCGAAGCTACCTGAACCGTCCTGAGAAGACTGCTGAGGTGTATATTCCGAATCCCTTTGTTGAATCGGAAAAATCGGAAAAATCGGAAAACTCAGAGTATTCAGAATACTCGGAGTACTCAGATTCCTCAGATTATAAATACTCCCGCATCTACCGTACCGGCGACATCGTGCGCTATCTGCCTGACGGCAACATCCAGTTTGTGGGACGACGTGACGGGCAGGTGAAGATACGTGGTTTCCGCATCGAGCTGAAAGAGGTGGAGAGCGTGATACGCGAGTTCCCGGGTATCAAGGATGCCACGGTGCAGGCCTTCGACGAGGAAGGTGGCGGAAAGTTCATTGCCGCCTACATCGTCAGCGACCAGCAGATTGACATCGAGGCGCTGAACAACTTCATTCTGGACCAGAAGCCGCCCTACATGGTGCCTGCCGTAACCATGCAGATTGACACCATTCCGCTGAACCAAAACCAGAAGGTCAACAAGCGCGCCCTGCCAAAGCCGGAGAAGAAAAAAGCGGAGACTACGGCTGTTGCCGCCCCCATGAACGTACTTGAAGAAGAACTTCATGAATTGATAGCTGACGTATTGAAAAACAACGACTTCGATATCACGACAATATTAGGCTATGCCGGACTGACCTCCATCTCGGCCATCAAACTGGCCGTGCAGGTGAACAAGCGGTACGGAGTCGTATTAGACTCCAGGGCGTTGGTGAAGACCGGCACGCTCCAGTCTATTGAGAACGAGATTCTGAAGGCGATGCTGGCTGGCGGAACGCAACAGGAGGAGCAGACAACGAAGACAGAAGAAAAGACGTGCGTGCCCCTTTCGTATGCGCAGACGGGCGTGTATTTCGACTGCCTGAAGAACCCCACCTCGACCGTCTATAACATTCCGTACCTGCTGACCTATCCGGAAGGAACCGATGCCCAGCAGCTGGCAGACGCCGTGAAGACCGTTGCGGAGAGCCATCCCGAACTGAGCGTCCACTTCACGACCAAGGGCGACACCATCGTTCAGACAACCGACGAAAGCGTAGCCGTGGAGGTGCCTGTCACCACCATGACCCAAGAGGAACTCGACGCCTATAAGAACGAGTTCGTGAAGCCCTTCAACTTGCAGAAGGCTCCGCTGTACCGCTTCCAGGTAGTAAAGACCCAGGCTGGCACACACCTTTTGATGGACATCCACCATCTGTTGTTCGACGGAGGCTCGGCCGACCTCTTCATCAGGCAGATAAGCACCGTGATGGAAGGAAAGGCCATTGAGAAAGAGAAATACACTTATCTGGACTTTGTGGACGACCAACAGAAAGCCGAGGAGACGGAGGCATTCGCCGCCGCCAAGCAGTTCTTCGCCGAGAAGCTGCAGACCTGTGAGGGAGCCAGTGAGATTCCCGCCGACCTTCAGAACGGCAATGAGCAAGGATTCATTGGCGAGGCCGTGTGCCAGGCTGACTTCGACAAAGCCGGCGCTTTCTGCCGGCAGCACGAGATTACACCAGCGCATCTCTTCCTGGCCTCTACGGCCTATGTGGTGTCGCGCTATACAAACAACCGTGAGGTGTATCTCTGCACGGTGAGCAGCGGCAGAAGCAACCTGAGGATTGCCGACACGGTGGGAATGTTTGTCAACACGCTCGCTCTTGGCATGAGCATCGACGATATCAACGTCAAGGATTACCTGCGGCAGACAGCCGAGATGTTCAGCGAGACACTCCGCCACGAGGACTACCCGTTTGCACGCATCGCATCAGAATATGGTTTCCGTCCGGCTATAGCCTATGCCTATCAGGTGGGCGTGCTGTCGGAGTACACGGTTGGAGGAAAGCCCATCAGTCAGGAACTGCTCGAGCTGAATGTGCCCAAGTTCAAGATTAACATCAAGATTGAGTCGAGAGGCGTGGTAGTGCAATACGACGATGCCGTCTATACGGAACGGCTTGCCAATGCGCTTGCCGAGAGTATTGTGGCAGTTGCGGAGCGCATGATGGCACAACCGGAAGGCAAGGTGCGCAAGCTCTCCATCGTCAGCCCGAATCAGGAGAAAGAGCTCAGCCTGTTGCGCCAGACGGCCACCGGCGATGCTCCGTTCCGTTTCTTCCACGAATGTATCGGCCATTTTGCCCAGACACAACCTGAGCGTGACGCGCTGGTGGCTTGCGACGCCAAGTTCAGCTACAAGGAGATGGACGAGGCCACCAACATGATTGCCGCCTCCCTGCGTGCCCGTGGTGTAAAGGAGCGCGACCGTGTGGCTCTGCTCCTGCCCCGCACCAGCCGGCTGATTCTCTCACTCTTCGGTGTGCTGAAGGCTGGAGCCGCCTACATCCCGTGTGACCCTGAATATCCTGCCGACCGCATCAAGCTGATACTTGAGGACAGCGAGGCTCGGTATATCATCACCACAGCCGACCGCATGGCAAGTGTGCCTGCCGATAAGGCTATCGACGTGGAGACCCTGCTTGCCAACACGGCTGGCACGGAGGCCGTCACCACCAACATCACACCCGACGACCTGGCTTACCTTATCTATACCAGCGGCTCGACCGGAAGGCCAAAGGGCGTCATGCTGCGGCACGAGGGTATCTGTAACTATCTGTACGGGCATCCCGCCAACGTGTTTGCCAACGGCGTATTGACCGATGCCGACCGTATCCTGAGCGTGACCACCATCTCGTTCGATGCAGCCCTACAGGATATCGGAATGGCCTTTTTCAACGGTAAGACGCTCGTCGTGGCTACGGAGGAGCAGGCTAACAACCCGCTCGACCTGGCACGTCTGATCAACGAGCAGCACGTGAATATGGTATCAGGAACACCGTCGCGCTGGCAGACATGGCTTACCAGCGACGATTTCTGTGACGCTATCAGCAGGGTGAAAATCTGCCGTGCCGGAGGAGAGAAATTCTCCGACCAGCTGCTTGCCCTGATGAGAAAGGTCACAAAAGCACGTATCTTCAACTGCTACGGTCCGACGGAAATCACCGTGGCCTCAAATAACAAAGAGCTCACGCACGCAAAGCTTGTCACCGTAGGCAAACCGCAACTGAATGTCAAGGAGTTTATTGTAGACCAAGACGGCAATGAGTTGCCTGTTGGTGTCGTAGGTGAATTGTATATCGGCGGACGCGGAGGTGCCCGGGGCGATAACAACCTGGACGAGATGACCCGCGAGCGCTTTGTTGACTATCACGGCGAGCGTATCTACAAATCTGGCGACTACGCAAAGTGGCTGCCCGACGGCGACGTGGTGATACTGGGACGTACTGACCATCAGATCAAGCTGCGCGGCTTGCGCATTGAGTTGGGCGAGATTGAGAATGTCATGCTGAAGGTTGAGGGCATGAAGAAAGTGGTTATCCTGATTCGGAAACTGAACGACAAAGAGCACCTTTGCGCCTATTACACGGCCGACCGGGAGATTGCCCCTGACGCTCTCAAGGCAGAGATCTCGAAGAGCCTGACTCAGTATATGGTTCCGACCGCCTATCTGCAACTCGCCGAGATGCCGATGACTCCTAACGGGAAGACTGACGTAAAGGCATTGCCCGAGCCGCAACTGGCCGTCACTTCAGCTTATGTGGCTCCTGCAAACGACACCGAGCGAACCTTCTGTGACATCTTTGCCGCCATCCTCCAGATGGACAAGGTGGGAGCCACCGACAATTTCTTCGAACTTGGAGGTACGTCGCTGGTAGTTACCAGAATCATTATCGAGGCCGACAAGGCTGGCATGCATGTGGCTTACGGCGATGTATTTGCCAATCCCACACCACGCCAATTGGCGCGTCTCATTACGGGAGAGAGTACGGAAACGGGTATCGACGAGGTGGCTGATTTTGACTATACAGCCATCAACAACTTGCTTCAGCACAACACGCTCAATTATTTCCGCAACGGAGAACGCCAGCAGCTGGGTAATGTGCTGCTCACGGGTGCCACGGGCTACTTAGGCATTCACATCCTGCGCGAGCTGATTGACTCGGATGCGCCGAACATCTATTGCCTGGTACGCGGAAAGAGCCTGGAGAAAGCCGAGAACCGTCTGCGCACCCTCCTGTTCTATTATTTTGCCAACGCCTACAAAGACTTGTTCGGCAAGCGCCTGCATGTGGTGCTGGGTGATGTCACAAGCGACTTTGGGGAAGATATTCAGGTAGACACGGTATTCAACTGCGCCGCCATCGTAAAGCACTTCTCTGAGGGAACAGAGATTGAGGATGTGAACATCGGAGGCGCAAAACGCTGCGTGGAGTATTGCATCAAGAAGGGTGCGAAACTCATACATATATCTACAGCCAGCACGCGCGGCTTGTGGGTAGGAGAACCCAAAGACGAGACTTTCACCGAGCAACGTCTCTACATGGGACAGTATTTGGGCAACAAATACATTTACTCGAAGTATATGGCTGAACGGCTGATTCTCGACGCCGTAGCCCTACACGGTCTGCGGGCGAAAATCATGCGTGTGGGCAATCTGGCGGCCCGCTCTACCGACGGTGAGTTCCAAGCCAATTTCTCCACCAACTCGTTTATGGGGCGCATCAGAGTTTACAACATGCTGGGCTGCTGTCCGTATGGTATGCGCAACAAACGTGTGGAATTCTCTCCCATCAACGAGGTATCGCACGCTATTGTGCTACTGGCTACCACACCAAAGGAGTGCGTTGTTTTCCATCCTTATAACATCCACACTCAGTTCCTTGGCGATGTGCTGACAGGACTCAGTACGGTGGGCGAAGGAATCCGCTTCGTAGAACAAGAGGAGTTTGCCGAGGCAATGGAAGCGGCGAAGAACGACCCGCAGAAGGCACGGCAGATGGCAAGTCTGCTGGCTTATCAGGATATGGCTCACGGGCAAAAGACTACCGACGTCAACCGTGATAACGACTATACCACACAAGTTCTCTACCGTTTAGGCTTTGCCTGGTCACCCACCTCATGGGATTACGTGGAGCGCATGCTCACGGCCATTGGCGGATTCGGTTTCTTTGAATGATATCATTAGAATGCAGCGTATTCCGGACAGCCCGTTACCCGCATGGCCAGGAATTACCCAATAACAAAAAAACACTCCACAATGAAAACAATAGAATTGGAAGAGGCCAGACGCCTCGTCGCTGAGGGTGGTCTGTTGCCCGATGCAGAACGTTATGAATTGCAGCAACAGCGTTTGCGCGAGTTGGTTGCTTACGCTCGTGAACACTCGCCCTATTTTGCCAAATTGTATGCCGACGTACCTGAAGATTTCAAACTGACCGACCTCCCGCCGACAGAGAAACCGACATTGCTGGCCAACTACGACGATTGGGTTACTGACCGCCGGCTGCACCTTCAGGATGTGCTCGACTATGTCAATCGTGACCCGACGAAGGACCAAAGCCGGCTGTTGGGCGATTATACAGCCTTGCGTACTTCGGGCTCTACAGGCAATCCGCTTCCAATGGTGCGCGACGATTATCACAACAAGATTCATGGCCAACTGGTGGCTCAGCGGCTGTTGGCTGGTGCCTGTACTGATGCTATGGACATCTCCAAACATCGCCGCGCATCGGTCATTCACCTTTCCAACGGTGCTTCCAGCTACGGTGCCTTCCTGCGCATGAAGGCAGCCCATCCCGAGCATGCCGACAATCTGTTGGGCATATCAGTTCTTGAGTCTGTTCAGACCATTGTGGACAAGCTCAACGACTTCCAACCCGAGACGATGGCGGGCTATCCTTCGATGATGGTTCAGCTGGCGGTAGAGCAATTGCAGGGACGCCTGCATATCTCGCTAAAGCACTTGGCCACGTCAGCCGAGATGCTCTCCGAGGAGAATTTCAACCTACTCAGAGAGGCCTTCCAGTGCCCCGTAGCCAACAACTATTGCATGACCGAAGGCGGCGAGATTGCCATGACGCGCAACTGTCCCCATTTGCACATCAACGACGACTGGGTGATTGTGGAGCCTGTCGACAAAGACCTGAAGCCATTAGGTATGTCTGACGAGTGGTCAACGGGCATCCTCGTGACCGACCTCAGCAACTTCGTGCAACCGATTATACGGTATCATGTAGGTGACGTCATTCGCGTGCGCCCCTCTACATCTGACTGCTGCCCGTTGCCTATCATGCAGATTCAGGGCCGCACTTTCGACAGCTATACCATATGCGGGTGCACCTTTAATGTCGTAGGCCTGTTCTCCAAGGCAGAAGTGTGGCCCGACTTGGTGCGTTTCCAGTTCGTGCAAACCGATGAGGATACTATCGAGGTACGCGGCGTATGCAAGTCCGACCCACAGACGGTGCTCCCACCGCTCTGCAAACGCTTGAAGGAATTCCTCGCCCAGCAAGACTGTCCGGACGCCCGCTTCACGTGGTCCACCGAACCAGCCATCCCTAACAAGCGCGGTGGCAAAATACCCATTTTCGTAAAAAACTTCTGAACCGATGACCAACGACGAACGTAAAGAGCTGACCACCCATTTTTGGCGTTACCTTTGGTCGTCAATCCTCATCACGCTGTCTGGCTGCCTGGGCAACGTGGTCGATGGTGTCATCGTGGGCAAACTTATAGGTGCCGATGGTGTAAGTGCCATCAACTATTCCAAGCCCGTGGTGCAGTTGATGATGACGCTAAGTCTGCTACTGGCAGCCGGCGGCAGCATGCTCGTCGGTTTTGCTTTGGGCAAGAAGGATTTCGTGCGTATGCGCTATGTGTATACTCACTCCATGCTCAGCAACTTCCTCCTCAGTTTCGTGTTCACACTCATAGGCCTTATGATGCCGCTATCAGTGGCAAGCCTCCTGTGCGACAATGAGCACCTCTTGCAGCCCACACTTGAGTACTTGCAGCCTATGCTTTATGGAGCACCGGCGTATATGATGATGTGGACCATCAGCCTTATGATCAGCGTTGACGGTAGTCCGCGCCTGGCATCAGTGGCCATCGTTGTCGATAATGCCGTCAACCTCGGCCTCGACCTCGTGTTCATACAGCTTCTCAACTGGGGCATCGCCGGGTCATCCACGGCCACGGTTGTAGGCCATCTCGTAGGCATAGCCATCATGCTCATACACTATCGTAAAGCCGATAACCAACTCCATTTCTCTTTCCGTCATGAAGCCCCTGAAGGCAAGAACATCATCTCGCAAGGCACTCCGTTGGCCCTTGCTTCCGTGTGCCTGACTCTGCTCCTTTTTTCTGCCAACAGCATTGTCACCAATACTCTTGGACGTAGTGGTATCTTTGCGTTTGCCGTATGCATGAACCTGCTACAGGTGTATAACCTCTTCGTTGCGGGCACTTGCCGTACCCTACAGTCGCTGGGCGCCATCCAGGCGGGCAAGGGTGACAACGAGACCTTCAACCTGGTGCTACGCAAGTCTTTTGGTTTTATCACCTTATCCATGGCCGTCACCTGCCTCCTGGTATGGCTCGACCCACAGCTGATAGCCAACCTCTTCGGCGCAAATGCACGAGGCTATACTGCCGAAACTGTTCCTGCCTTACGTATCTTCGCCCTCAGTTTCATACCTTTCTGCTACATTTATGTACTGATGATAGTATACAAACTGTATGGCCAACACCGTATGGCTCTGTTCATCTCATTGGCTTTGTCGCTTACGGTAATCCCGGTACTTTGGGCATTCTCCAAGTGGTGTCCCGACTGGTTATGGTACAGCTATCTGATTGCCTACTTCATTGAGATTATATTCATTTACGTCATCCATAAAGCTACACACATTAGATTTGAGATAGTGGAAAAACACTAGTAATGAAGAAATGGATATGAGAATCGGTTTCAGAATGTCTATTGTCTTAGTCTTAGCAGCTGTTTGGTTGCTCAGCTCATGTGGTGACATGTTCGAGACGCACCCTTATGATGTGAACTTCAAGGGCAAGAAAGACATTAATGAACAGAATATCAAAGAGATTGAAAAAAGATTCTCAGACAAAGAAACCTTGCATATTGCTTTTATTAGTGACACACACGGCTGGTATAGCGACATGAAGGATGAGATTGCCCATATCAACAAAAGGCAGGACATCGACTTCGTGGTTCATTGCGGGGATTTGACGGATACCGGAACCTCTAAGGAATATGAGTGGACGCTGGACATCATGGATGATTTGCGTTATCCCTATGTGGCCTTAATCGGCAACCACGACTTTCTCGGTACAGGCAATCAGGCGTATGGCGTATTGTTCGGCGACATGAACTTCTCGTTTGTTGTCAGCCGGGTGAAGTTTATCTGCCTGAACACGAACGCAACAGAGTATGACTATATGGCCGCCGTGCCTAACTTCGACTACATGGAGGAAGTCATTGCAAAGGATACGGAAAAATTCGACCGGACCATCGTCATCATGCATGCACCACCTTATAGCGACCAGTTCAACAACAACGTATGCAAGGCATTCCGCCGTTATCTTGACTTCTTCCCGGGTTTGATGTTTTGTGTCTATGGCCATAATCACAACGACGTGGTCAGTGACATCTATGGCGACGGACTTCTCTTCTATGGCATTGATTGTGCCGAGCACCGCAACTATCGCATACTTACTCTTACACCTGACGGCTATGAAATGGAACAAGTATTTTTTTAGTGCCGTTTTGCCGTTGCTTATATGGCAGAATGGACGGGCTGCCAGCATAGAGTGCGCGAATACCTGTTATGCGAGTATTGAACAGGTTGATAACGATGAGGTTGCTGATGACATCGTGGATGAGAACGCAATGATAGAAAACTCTGTTGCGGACAGCATCTACGTGGAAGACCGTCAGGAGAGCCGCTACGACAAGCGGGTACACCGCTATAGAAAGCATTGGGCAGCACTCATTCCCACCCAGTTCGTCATACAGAATGCCGGGAATATGGGCCTTTTGTCTGCAGGTATTGGATGGGACTACGGCAAAAGGAAACAATGGGAGACTGATTTGCTAGTGGGTTTTATCCCTCAGCATCAGACAACACGAGGAAAACTGACGATGACACTAAAAGAGAACTTCATCCCCTGGAGCTTTGACTTGAAACGCGGATGGAGTGTTGAGCCGCTGACTACAAGCGTGTACATGAATACTGTTTATGGGCATGAATTCTGGAAATCGCAACCCAGGCGTTATCCCAGCAAGTATTATGAATTCATGTCCACCAAGTTTCGTTTGAATGTAGCGCTTGGACAGCGCATTACCTGGCAGATACCAAGTCAGAAACGCTTCAACGCCCGTAGTATCAGTCTGTTCTACGAGATAAGCTCGTGCGATTTATATATCCGCACAAAGTTTATGGAGCATAGTGTGCCTCTGAAAGACATTCTTGGTTTGTCACTCGGAATCAAGTTACAAACATTGTGAATAGCTCATTCCGGACGGCACACAAAAACGAACTGAAAACACTGGTATCCTAACTATTCATAATCGTCGATGACGGCATTAATGAAGTCGTTCATCGGCTTAGCCACCTTGAACACCTTCACCATCTCGTCAAGCCAGCGGTCACCTTCGAAAAAGGTATTTGGAACGGCTTTCCAACAACAATAGTTCTTCATGCGCAGATAATCGATAAACTCGTAGTCGCGCGGAAAACCAGCCGGAGCAGTCTTCAAAAACTCCAGCCCAAAGCCCTTTGCAGATGAGTCAAAATCTCCATGGCAAGGTTTCCCGAAAAATCTCAGGAACTTCTCATTCTCAACACACTCCCTCCAACGGTCAATGTTCGCCATTATCTCATTGCGACATGATGTCAGAATATCTGTTGGAAGCCAATAGCTTCCGCAAGCAAGCAGGCAATGGTCGGGCTCAAGATGAATGTAGTAGCCACCATGAAGCGCTTTTTTCCCATGGGCGGCAATATAGGCACCCATATGATTCTTATAAGGCGACTTATCAGGCGAGAAACGAGTATCTCGATAAAAACGGTAAGTCGCATCTTTCACCGTAATATGCGCAACAGAAGGGTCGAACTCGGCAATACGAAGAATAGCCTTTGCCGCACCTTCCTCGAAATTTGCTTTCACGGCCAGATACTCATCCTTGTGTTCCTGAAACCAAGGACGATTGTTGTTTGCGCTCACATCGCGCAAGAATTGCAAGATTCGTTTTGCATCCATTACCAGAACTATGAACTTTAAATGATGAATGACGCACTACTCAAGCTTTGAGCCTTCCATGTTCTTCGGGCAGATAGCGTTGAAATCGCACTTTCCACAATGAGGCGTACGACTGGTGCAGACATAGCGACCATGAAGCAACAGCCAATGGTGGGCCTTGGGAATGATATCCTCGGGGATATTCCTTATAAGCTCCATTTCCACCTTATAAGGAGTGTCGGCCTTCTTAGACACCAACCCCAGACGGTGGCTCACGCGGAAGACATGCGTGTCTACGGCCATCGTAGACTTGCCATAAGCTACTGCCTGAATCACATTTGCCGTCTTCCTTCCTACTCCTGGCAACTTGACCAAATCGTCCAGACTCTGTGGCACCTCACCGTCGAAGTCACTCACGAGCATGCGCGACATCTCGACCAGATGGCGGGCCTTCGAGTTGGGATAAGACACACTCTTAATATAGTCCAAAACCTCATCGGGCTCCACCCCGGCCATTGAGCGCGCATCAGGGAAACGCCTGAACAACTCGGGGGTAACCTGATTGATGCGCTTGTCGGTGCATTGTGCGCTCAAGACAACAGCAACCAGAAGCTGGAAGACATTACCAAATTCAAGTTCGGTTGTTACTTCGGGCATCTGGTTGCGGAAATAGTCGAGAATGTATTGATAACGTTCTGTTTTCCTCACGACCGATTCACTTTGCTGGCCTGACTGGCAGGCACATGAAACAAATTATTTTTTCGTTTCCTCTTTCTTGGCGGCAGCTGCCTCTTTCTTGGCAGCGGCAGGCTTGTAAGCCTTGTTCAGACCTGCAACCACCTCGTTGGTGATATCGTAACCCTTGTCGGCATAGAGAATGTTGTCGCCAGCCTTACTCAGAATGAGGGCATACTTCTTATCCTTATTATATTTGGCGAGGAAGTGCTGAATGCTGTCGCGAAGAGCACCGTTGAACTTATCAGTCTCAGCCTGGAACTCATTGCCCAAACGGGTTTGCAAAGCCTGTAAGTCGTTCTGCTGCTTAATCAAGTTAGCATTGATGGCCTCTGCCTGCTCACGGGTATACGCGTTCTGCTGAACTTTCTGCTGGAAATTGGCAGCAGCTGTCTGAAGAGCCTGTCCTTTCTGATTAATGGTGTTCTGAATGTTCTGGCCTTTCTTCTGAAGAATGAGGCTGTACTCCTTGCAGAACTGATATTGCGACATGATTGAGTCGACCTCAATATAGGCAATCTTCAAGTCAGAACCACCTGTCTCAGCTGTTTGAGACTTCTCGTCAACCTTCGGGGCCGACTGATTGCATGATGCAAACACGCATGCTGCCATAGCAGCCATAAAAAGAATTTTTTTCATTTGTTACTTTTTTATTTTCATTGTTTATTATTTCCTTTTTAACTCTCCGAATCAAGTTCATAACACATTGCTCCAACTTCGTAACTCATTACTCCAGCTCTGTAACTCATTGCTCTATACCAGCAAAACACATCACTGAAGTCATGCTCAATATGCCTTTCCTTGCTCACGCGCCTCACGATCCTGATCCATGACACAATGAATGCCGCGGTCTTTCATCGCCTGACTATCGTGAATGTGCATTGATTTGAACTCACCATCCTTTCTGAAAATGAGCTTAATGCATAATAATGCTATTCCTATAGCAATTATTAACACGCTGATGAGGAGAGTTTCAATCATTTTTTATTAATTTTGCGGTGCAAAGATAATCAGAATTTACGAAATACCTATAAAAAATACATTAATAATGAATAAAAGTGACTTAAAACCAGCTCGTGTGTTCGAGCAATTTGCAAAAATCAATGAAATTCCACGCCCCTCAAAGCGCGAGGAGAAGATGATTGAGTATCTAACTAATTGGGGGAAAAGCCATAACCTTGAGACCGTAGTCGACGAAACTGGCAACGTTATCATCCGCAAGGGCGCCACACCAGGAATGGAGAACCGCAAAACCGTTATTTTGCAAAGCCACATGGACATGGTTTGCGAGAAGCTGGTCGACATTGAGTTCGACTTCGACAAAGATGCCATACAGACTTATGTAGACGGTGAGTGGCTTAAGGCTAAAGGTACAACATTGGGAGCTGACGACGGCATCGGATGTGCCATCGAACTGGCAATTCTCGACTCCGATGATATAGAGCACGGACCACTAGAGTGTGTATTTACGCGCGATGAGGAGACTGGACTCACGGGTGCCGAGGGCATGAAGGCCGGATTCATGACGGGTGACATGCTTATCAACCTTGACTCTGAGGACGAGGGGCAGATATTTGTCTCTTGCGCTGGAGGTCGCAACACGACAGCCACCTTCCGTTTTGAGAAAGAAGACGCCCCCGAGGGCTTGTTCTTCTTGAAGATATCGCTGAAGGGCCTGATTGGCGGCCACTCGGGCGATGACATTAACAAGAAACGCGCCAACGCCCTGAAAGTACTTGCCCGCTTCCTCTATCAGACACAAGAGCGCTATGGCCTGAGATTGGCCTACTACAATGCCGGTAAGCTTCACAACGCCATTCCTCGCGACGGTGTGGCCTTGTTTGGCGTACCAGCCGACAAGAAAGAGGATGTCCGCGCTGATTGGAACGTATTCGCAAGCCAGATAGCTGAAGAATATCATGTAACAGAGAAGTCCATGCAGTTCAATATGGAGAGTGCCGAGCCCGAGAGAGTTATTCCTCTGGAAACCAGCACTCGCCTGGTTCAGGCATTGCAAGCTGCCGACAATGGTGTCTTCGCCATGTGCCAGGACGAGGAGTTGGCTTGGCTGGTAGAGACCTCCAACAACGTGGCCAGCATAGTAACGTTCGATGATCATGTGAAGATTGTATGTAGCCAGCGTAGTAACGTAATGAGCGCGCTCGACAATCAGGCGGCAACCATCAAGGCCGTCTTCCAGTTAGCTGGTGCCGAGGTGGTACAAGGTGAGGGCTATCCCGCATGGCGCATGAATCCCGATAGCAAGCTCACTGCTCTGGCCGTAGCTTCCTATCGCAAGTTGTTCAACAAAGATCCGAAGGTGCTGGGTATCCACGCCGGATTGGAGTGTGGTCTGTTCTCCGAGAAGTATCCTAATCTCGACATGGTGTCGTTTGGCCCGACGCTCCGTGGTGTCCACTCCCCCGACGAGCGTCTGCACATTCCTACCGTTCAGATGGTTTGGGATCACTTGATTGAGATTCTGAAGAACATCCCCGCTTAAAGCGATATGACTCATAGCTCAATGAAAAAGTTCATCCTTTTGTTCACCGTAACTCTTTTAATGATGAGCTGCGGTGAACAATATAAAGCCAAAGGTGTTGTAAAAGATTTTCTAAAAGAAAACCTTACTTCCACCGACTATTCCACCCAGCGTTTCAGCGATGTGGATTCTACGCGCAACGTTACTCCCGAGCAAGTGGCTGCATTGCGCAAGATGGCGGGAGAATGGAAGGTTTTCAAAAAAGAAATCAGCTATCATGCATATGAACAGCGCGATGCACTAAAATTTACACGCATGATGCTAAGAGTCAATGATGACACCTTGCAATGCACCTTCTATCTTGATAAGGAACTGAAGCAGGTTGTTGCTTTCAAGGCTTATTAAGACCGTCTGAGCATTACGAAACACTAACCCCGGCTTATGGAATGCCATAAGCCGGGGTTAACCTTAATAAAACCCAATTTAGAAATACTGTATTGTCTTTTTCTAAGCAAGCATGCGCCTCATGTAATTCCTGATTTCCTTACGCGCGGAACCAAGACGGTGCTCCACACTCTTATATGGCAACGACAGACGCTCGGAAATCTCGCTTACCTGCAAGCCCTCGCTGATGTTCAGACGGTAGATTTCGCGCTGGGAACCACTAAGTCTCGCTATACCCTTTTCAAGCAACTCATTAATCTCGACCGCAGAATAAACGGAGAGGGCATCAGAAGCCTCACCCGTTCTGCTCACCACATAATGCTCATATTCCTCGACAGTCTTCCTATGCCGCCAATAATCAAAAATCAGGTTCCTGGCAACTGTGTAGACCAGACTGGGCATCGTCAATGGTGTAATCATCTTATTCGAGGAGAGCAGACGGACAAAGACATTCTGCACCATGTCCTCTGTTTCGAGGGCATAGAGGGTATTCTTGGCTATGAATGCCTTTATCTCATCGTAATGTTCAGAGTAGTAATTGGCAATAATGCCAAACTTATCATTCTGCATATTCTTCAACACAGCTACATTGGATTTTGATATTGCAAATATAGTGTTTTTTTACGATACGAGTTTGTATTTTTTCCACAAAAAATGCCAAATGCAACATTTTCATATAATTTTGGTAATAAATAATATAGTTCATGCGAGACAACACGTCCAATTTTTGGCACGCAATTTGCAATAATCACCGATAGAAAAAGAAACTTATAAACCAAAAAGTATGCAAAAAGGTAATATCGGGGTTACAACTGAGAACATTTTCCCCGTCATCAAAAAGTTCTTGTATAGCGATCATGAGATTTTCCTGCGCGAAATGGTGTCTAATGCCATCGACGCAACGCAAAAGATGAAAACTCTGGCTGAAAAAGGAGATTTCAAGGGCGACCTTGGCGATCTAACCGTGCATGTCAGCCTTGATGAGAAGAATGGTACACTGACCATTTCAGACCGCGGTATTGGTATGACTGCCGAGGAAATTGACAAGTATATCAACCAGATAGCATTCTCGGGCGTCACCGACTTCCTGGACAAATACAAGGATACAGCCAATGCTATCATCGGCCATTTCGGGCTTGGTTTCTACTCGGCATTCATGGTGTCGAAAAAGGTGGAAATCGTTACACGCAGCTATCAGGAAGGCGCAAAAGCTGTGAAATGGACTTGTGACGGATCTCCTGAGTTTACCATCGATGATGCAGAGCGCGACGCCCGCGGAAGCGATATAATTCTTTACATCGACGACGACTGTAAGGAGTTCCTTGAGAAGCATAAGATTCAAGAATTGCTCAACAAGTATTGCAAATTCCTGCCTATTCCCGTAGCCTTCGGAAAGAAAACCGAATGGAAGGAAGGCAAACAGGTAGAGACCGAGGAAGACAATATTATTAATAATGTGGAGCCTCTTTGGACAAAGGCACCCAGCACCTTAAAGGACGAGGATTACAAGAGCTTCTATCGTACGCTCTACCCAATGCAAATGGAAGAGCCTCTGTTCTGGATTCACCTGAATGTTGATTATCCTTTCAACCTGACCGGTATCCTCTATTTCCCTCGAATCAAATCAAATATTGAGCTACAACGCAACAAGATACAGCTATACTGTAATCAAGTATTTGTCACAGACCAGGTAGAGGGTATCGTGCCAGACTTCCTCACACTTTTGCATGGCGTTATCGACTCACCCGATATCCCGCTGAACGTCAGCCGAAGCTATCTTCAGAGCGACCGCGACGTAAAGAAAATCTCTACATACATCACCAAGAAGGTAGCTGACCGACTGAACAGTATCTTCAAGGATAACCGCAAGGAGTATGAGGAGAAATGGGATGCTCTGAAACTCTTCATCAACTATGGCATGCTTACTCAGGAAGACTTCTACGAGCGCGCCAAGGA
>JAEEGJ010013588.1_pt1 | contig 19662 bp, 19 predicted proteins | sample 8958761 | NCBI WGS metagenome assembly JAEEGJ01 (sample SAMN16246546, study PRJNA631951) | gut metagenome | biome: gut microbiome; feature: rumen; material: RS-attached | host: Bos | place: Iran: Karaj | collected 2018-10 | reverse complement strand
GTTAATTCTGACTGAAAAACAGAAAAAATAGATGTCAAGCGTTGCTGTCCATCAAGTACATAATCTACAGGATAATCTTTTGAGGGTTCAGGTAATACAAATCTTCCAAGATTCCTTTCATTAGAGAGTCGCTCTCTTGTTCGCCATAATAGAATAGAACCGATTGGATATCCTCTGTAAAGACTATCCATAAAAAACGATATTGCATCTGGCTCCCAGACAAAACCACGCTGAAAGGAAGGTATTCGAATTTCTCCACTTGTAATCTTATCTATTACTTTTCTGATTGAGATATTGTCCATTGATTGTTCTCTCTTTCTTTTGCAAGATTGTCATGGCTTTTTTGATAATGACTGCTAAGGTATTCACCAGTTAATTGCCTATCAAAACCGCGTGTTCATAGATCAAATACGTTATGAACACGCGGGTTGGAGAAGGGCACGAGTTTGATACAAAATGCACCCATTTCTCGCCGCCGTTGCCCTTTGTAGCCTGCCGTTGCCCTTTGTAGGATGTAAATTCCATATTTGCCCGGGATCATTTGCCGTGAGCTGAAAGAAGGCTCATGGCATCTTTTTTTGCCCTTTCGTCGGCAGCTCTGAACAGGGACAGCATTTCCATTTCGGTAACATCCGACGCGGTGTCCCTTCCGACCAGGTAATCTATCGTAACACCGAAGAAATCTGCCAGCTGGATCAGCCTGGAAATGTTCGGCTCTCTCTCGCCGGATTCATAGCGCAGAAAGGTCACAGGTGAGCATCCAAGCGCGTCTGCCACCTGCTTCTGTGTAAAGCCGCGCTGCTCCCGGAGTTCCTTGATTCGCATTACTATCACCTCTACACTTATTCTACTACCGAATGTGAAAGAAAACAATACCAAAACGGAAATAATTTAGTTGACTTTTCTGGAAAGAAGAGCTAATATCCTACCAAAACGGTAACAAGGAGGTGCAGAAATGTCATGTTTGCGTGAAGCAAGGCGCAAACGCAATTTGACCCAGGCTGAACTGGCGGAGGCAGCGAAACTCACCACCGCCACGATCAGCCGCTATGAAACGGGCAGGCGCCGCGTTTCAATCAAGGCCGCAAAGGTACTCGGCGAGGTTCTCGGAGTCCATTGGTACGACCTGGTCGAAGACGATAGCGACCCGGGCGAAGGAGGTGAGAACGAATGAAAACAGATGACGAGCGGGAGCAACTGCGGCAAGTCTATCAGCGTGAAGAGATTGGCGAAAAAACCTTCATACCCGCCAAGCCGAAGATCGATATCTACGGCGCGGACAGGGTCTTCAGAGTTTGCGCCTACTGCCGTGTCTCCACAGAAAACGACGCCCAGCTTTCATCCTTTGAACTGCAGCAGTCCCACTACAAGCAACTGGTGGGTACGCATCCGAACTGGATACTCAAGCATATCTACGCGGACGAAGGCATCTCGGGAACTTCTCTGAAGAACCGGGATGATTTCAACCGCATGATCGCAGCCTGCGAGGCCGGCGAGTACGACCTCATTGTCACGAAGAGCGTGTCACGATTTGCGAGAAACCTGGTGGACTGCATTTCGCTGGTACGGAAGCTGAAGCGTCAGACGCCGCCTGTCGGGGTTTACTTCGAGACTGACAATCTCAACACCCTGTCGGAGGACTCAGAGCTTATGCTTTCCTTCCTGGCGACGTTCGCCCAGGAGGAATCCGTAAAGAAGAGCGAAAGCATGAACTGGTCTCTGAAGCAGCGTTTCAAAGACGGCAAGCTGCTGACTCCCGCTCCCCTCGGGTACGACCGGCCGAAAGACGTGACCGGCCGGTACATCAAGTACGCGAGGCTTGAGATCAACGAAGCGGAAGCGAAGATCGTCCGATTCATTTTCGACGCCTACCTCGCGGGCAAGAGCATGAAAGAGATCGCCGCGCTGCTCACAGATATCGGAGTCGAGACGAAGGTCGGAGGCATCGAGTGGAACGAAGGCTCGATAGGCTACATCCTCCGCAACGAACGGTACTGCGGTAACGTTCTGACCTGGAAGACCTTCACCGCCGATATGTATGAGCACAGGCACAAAAGGAACAATCACGACCGTGACCAGTACCTCTACACGCGCCACCACGACGGCATCGTTTCTGTCGAGACCTTCGAGGCCGTGCAGGTCATGCTGGCAAGCCGGAAGCACCGTTACAGCGGTGGGCTTCCCACGGTGCAGGTCGTGGACGACGGCGTCTTCCGCGGCTACGTGCCGATCAACCACCATTGGATCAACGACGACCCGGGGATCTACTACGACGCCTCAAACAGCGTAGCAGAAAAAGGCTCGATGAAGCGTATCCGCCGGAGGATGTTCAGCGCCTTCGACTTTGAGGGATACCAGGTGGTACGGGGACAGTTCTTTACGAACCGGCCCGACTGCCCGTGCATCACGGTCGGGGGCAACAAGATCGTGTTCAACACCTTCTGCATCCGTAAGTTTATCAGTGTCGGGTACATCCAGCTTCTTCTGCACCCTACGGAGCGGAAAATTGCGATACGCCCCTGCGAGAAGAAGGACGCGCACAGTATCCGATGGCGTCCCGATGCTGACAAGCCGACGGTGCCGAAAGCGATCAGCTGCCAGCATTTCATCGCAGCCCTCTACCAGATCATGGAGTGGAATCCTGACTACTTCTACCATGTGCGGGGATCGTGGGCGTCGCGAGGCCGGGACGAGATCATCGTATTCTCCCTGGCGAACGCTATGCCGTCGGCGGTCATTGAGACGGAAGAAGCCCGCAGCCGCCGGGAGAAGCTCCTCCCGCAGGAGTGGAGCGACAGCTTCGGTGACGAGTTCTACGAATACGCCCTGGACAACAGCTTCTATTTCCTGGCTCCCCGGACGGACTGGAAGGCGCAGGAAAAGAGCGTACTGGCCCCCGGCGTCGAGCAGCCTGAAGTTCCTACCGACGCCGAACTTGCGGAAAGCATTGAAAAACTGAAATCTGAGGTGGACACATAGTATGGAGAACAAGCAACTGCAATATCTATTCGAGCACAGCCGACCGCTGGAAAACGACTCCGAAGAGGAGGTCGTCGACCTCGCCGGTTACCAGGTCACCAAGGCGGAATTGTTCGCGCACACACGGGAGCCGGCAATCACGCTCTGGAGCACGAAGGCAAAGTTCAATATGGCCTGCCTTCGCAGATTCCCCGGCGTAACGCACATCCAGGTGCTGATACACCCGGAACAGAAAAGGCTCATCATCCGACCGTGTACGCCGGACACGCCGGACTGCCTCCGCTGGGCGAAGGGCGGTGGCAAAGCTGAGATCTCCAACCGGGATCTGAACTGCAAAATCTTCGCCGCGAAGGTATTCGACCTTATGGACTGGGATACGCAGTACCGTTACAAGATCCTGGGCAAACCGGCATCCTGCGACGGAGAGGCGCTGTTCCTGTTCAAGCTGAACGACTTTGAACTCTTCGTCGGCGGCAGGAAGAAAGACTCCTACCTGCCGGAGGACTGGCGTGATTATTTCGGCCTTCCGGTCGAACAGCACGAGAAAGAGTACAAGGTCGATCTGGCGGACGGTTACATCACTACTGACAGAGTTTAAGGAAGGAGAAAACTGAAATGTACAACACACCCGAAATCAGCCTGGAGGGCTTCCAAATCGTCAAGGGAGAAATGTTCGCCCACGCCACGAGGACCATGGACCCGACGTGTACGCTCTGGCCGACCAGCGTCTGCTGCAACAAAGTCTCGCTCACGGTGCTGAACAACTGCACCAACATCCGCATCGAGATCAACGCCGAAACGCGCTGTATGCTCATCATCCCCGTGACCGAAAAGGATCGCGACGCCGTCCGCTGGGCGAAGAACGTCAAGGACCCCGTCGCGCGCAAGATCGACTGCCCGAGGTTCACTTCGCAGCTCTACGAAACCTGGGGATGGGACAAGGAATACGTGTACCGCGCCAACGGTAGGATCGTGACTGCTGACAACAAAGTCATGCTTCTCTTCGATTTCAGCGCGCCGGAGAGCTGGCTGACCCCGGAGGCGAAGAAGAATCTGCAATGAACAACACATACATTTCCTTCTATCTGAAAGAGGGCAAGGTCCATATCACGACCGCCACCCTCCGGGATCTCGGCAGCCCGCCTTACGTGAGGTTTCTGCTGAACGAAGACGGAAGCTCGATGGTCCTCGAACCGTATGACCACAAGGCTTTTCCTTCCATGCGTGTGCCGAAGAAAGTCTACGCCGAGCAATACGCCGGCGGAAGGATGGAGTTCAGATGCATGGCGCTCTGCCGCATCATGTCCGGCAGGTTCGGCTGGGATACACAGTCATCCTACCGCGTCCCCGGCAGACTAATAAGCAAACAGCGCCTCGTCCTCCTTGACGTGACCGGCGCGGAAATGATCGAAGCCCAGAGATGAGCAGACATGAGAAAAAGCCCGCAGGCCGTGAAACCTGCGGGCTTTGATCGTCCTCAAGCAGTGATCTCGCTGCCGTCTTTGAAGCGGAACACGATCCTTCCGTCCGCCATGACGGTGGCGGTGTCCAGGATGGTGATCCACAGCCGCTCGTTCCACTCTTCCTGGACGAGGGGCTGCTTCTTCAGTGTGGCGATGAAGGCGGCGAGGGCTCTCGACTTGCGCTTCCCGGCTTCGATCTGCTCCAGAAGCCTGTCCCTCCGCTCAAGGGCGGCGTTGTAACGCTGCTCGATGCGTTCGGTCTCCGCCGCGTACATACTCTGGTCCTGTTCGACCGAGGCGTTCTTTTTGATGTGCTCCCGCATCAGGCCGGCAGCAAAAGCCATCTCCTCCTGCGCGGTCTCCGCTTCAAGCTGGAGGGACTCCGTATCGCAGAGCGCCTTGCGGAGCAGTTCGCAGTCTTTGACCACCGCGTCCCTCGATTGGATAAACTCGTTGTAGGCTTTGAGGAAGCGGGCCTGGATCTCGGCTTCGGTGAGCGTGGGCGTCTCGCATTTCCGTCCGTCCTCGAACTTCCGGTTGCAATGGAAGATCTCGCAGCGGTACTTGTCCGTGGAGTGCCACACCTTTCTGCCGTAGAACGCGCCGCAGTCGCCGCAGATGAGCTTGCTGTGGAAAGCCTTGTCGGAGTACGCTCGACCGAGTGCTTTCCGGCGGGCGAGCTCGTCCTGGACGGCGTCCCAGTCCTCCGGGGCGATGATCGCCTCGTGGCTGCCCTCGACCAGATACTGCGGCACTTCGCCCGTGTTCGTTTTGAGCTGCTTTTTCAGGAAATCGGCAGTATAGGTCTTCTGGAGAAGGGCGTCCCCGCGGTACTTCTCGTTGGTGAGGATGCTCCTGACCGTCGAAGAGCGCCACGTCCGCTTCCCCGCGGGCGACGGAATGTTATGCGCCACCAGGTAATTGCAGATGCCCTGGGTCGTCCGACCCTCCAGGAACAGCTTGTAGATGACCCGGACGATCTCCGCCTGTTCAGGAACGATCTTCAGCGGCTGGTCGCCGTCGCCCTTTTCGTAACCGAGGAAGTGGGAGTATCCGAGGCTGAACCTCCCGTCTGAGAACCGTTTGCGCTGTCCCCATGTGACGTTCTCGCTGATGGACCTGGATTCTTCCTGCGCCAGGGAACTCATGATCGTGAGCAGCAGCTCACCCTTGCCATCAAAGGTGTAGATGTTTTCCTTCTCGAAGAAGCATTCCACGCCTTTCTCTTTGAGCTTTCGGATGGTCACCAGGCTGTCGACCGTGTTGCGGGCGAAGCGGGAAACACTCTTCGTAACGATGAGGTCGATCTTACCGTCCATCGCGTCCCTGATCATGGCGTTGAAGCCGTCGCGGTGCTTGGTGCCGAGGGCCGAGATCCCTTCGTCGGTGTAGACACCGGCGAACTCCCAGTCGCCCCGGCTTTTGATGTAACTGGTGTAGTAGTCTATCTGCGCCTCGTAGCTTGTGAACTGTTCATCGCTGTCCGTGGACACCCGCGCATATCCGGCGACCCGTCTTTTCGCGATGCTGCTCTTCGGCAGGGCGGTGAACTTGTCTTTGGTGGCGGGTATGGTAGTTACTCTCGGCATCGCTTCGCCTTCCTTTCCCTGGTCTTGTCGCCGGCTGCTTTCCGCATCTCCGGCGTCCAGCTTTCGGAGCGGGAGCGGTCTTTCCACAGCCGTTCAGCTTCCGTGCCGTCCGCCAGGGTGAACACCAGGCGGTTTCCGCCGAAGACCGTCACGCGGCTGATACGCTCCGTGCCGCCGAACTCTTCAACGAAGCCGTCGACCACAGACTCCGGGACCGCCTTCGCCGGGCAGGCGTCTTTCCCAAGACCTACGTATGTTCCGCAGATCCACATGGGATATGAGTTCGTGATCTTGTGCCTGCAGTGTTTACCGCACAGCCCGCAGATCACCTTCCCGCGCAGCGATGGAGCGGACGGGCTCCTGTTCGGGTAGTGCTCCGCCCTGCGGCTCATCTCCTCACGGACAGCCTCGAACGTTTCGACCGGGATTATGGCTTCGTGCGACTCTTCGACATGAAACTTCGGAAGCTGCCCGGTGTTAACGCATTTTGCCTTCGTGATGTGGTTTTCGCTGAAGGTCGTCTGCAGCAGCAGGTTTCCGGTATAGGAATAATTCCGCAGGACCCTGTCAATGCCCGTTTTGGTCCACTGCTTTCCGAAGCGTGTGGTGACCTTCCGCTGATTCAGCGCTTTCGCTATCCAGGGCTTCCCGTTGCCGGCGAGGAAGGACTCGAAGATGAACTTCACGATCTCCGCCTCCTCCGGCACTACCTTCAGAACGCCCTGTTCGTTTCGGTAGCCCAGCATGGTCCCGTTCCAGGGCATCCCGTTTTCAAAGTTCCGTCTGACGCGCCATTTCTGATTCTCGCTTGCGGAGCGGCTCTCCTCCTGGGCGTAGGAAGCCAGGATCGTGAGCAGCAGTTCGCCTTCGGTGCTCGACGTGTGGATATTCTGCTCCTCGAAGTAGACATCCACGCCGAGTGATTTCAGTTCCCGCACCGTCTCCAGGAGCGTTACCGTGTTCCGGGCCATCCTGGAAATGGATTTGCACAGAACCATGTCAATCTTTCCCTCACGGCTCTCCTTCAGCAGCCTCTGAAACTCGGGACGCTCCTCTTTGGTGCCGGTCAGCGCCTCATCCGCGAAAACGCCGGCGTACTGCCAGCCGGGATGCTTCTGAATGAGGTCGCTGTAGTAGCTGACCTGGGCTGACAGCGAGTGGAGCATGGCGTCCTTCCCGCTGGAAACGCGGGCGTAGGCAGCGACCCGTTTTGGCGTTTCCAGGGCGGGCAGCGCGTCGATTTTTCTGATGACTTTCCGCATCATGTCACCTCCTTTATCGGTGACATATTCGCTCTAAAAGCCAGATTTATCAAGTCAATATCGCGATATAAACTGCCCGAATTGATACCGTATTTTCTGGCGAATATACCCTCCGCGGTGATGAGATCCTCCCTGGAAATGATGCCCCTGTCCAGCATGGTTTTCGCCTGGGACATGGCGGCCTGATACCGAATCACATTCTGAAGGTCAGCCATGTGCGGCCGCCTTTCTGTGTCTGGCCTTGAGCGCACAGCTTCTGGAGCAGTAGGTGTGTTCTCCCGGATAGCGAAGGCGCATCTCGGAACCGCACTCGGCGCAGACGGAGGCATAAGGAGGATCGGTCCTCCGTTGAGCCGCCCACCATCTGTTTTTGCAGACAGGGCTGCAGAACTTCTGGTTGGGACGCCGGTCCGCCATCGGCTTCCCGCAGACCGCACAAACGGCGCGGTCCTTCTTTTCCTTCTTCCGATAGAGGTAGGCTTTTATCGTATTGGGAGACAAACCGAGCATCCCGGCGATCTTCGAGTAGCCCATGCCTTCCGCCTGGAGTGTCCGCACCCGTTCTTTCTGTTCGTTGGTCATCTTCCATACCTCCTTCACAATACGGAGATTTGGAGGCCGTTTTGACGAGTGTTTTTTGAAAAGAAAACAAAAAAATCCCGCCGCAGACCTCGAAAGGCCCACGGCGGGATGAGTTTTTATGTGCCGGCGTCAGCCTCGCAGGATCTCGTTCACACGGGTCTGCACGGCGTTGTAGCTGTATCCGGCAGCGGTCAGACGGTTGCGGCGGTCGGCTCCGTTGCCCCACAAGCCGCGGATGACCTCGCGGGCAAGCTCGTCCACGGTCTTGCCGGGCTTCGCGTTGACCAGCTGAAGGTCGGCGGCGTTGATGGGGCTGCAGATGGCGTTTCTGCCGTCCTCGCTGCGGTCGATCACGACCCTCACACTGTCAGCCTGCAGGACGTACCAGTTCTTCGCCTTCACCCACTTGGGAATGGTCTTGCCGCTGTAGTACTTCGTCCCGGTGATCTTCACCAGGTCGCCCTTTTTGAAAGAGGCGGCCGGCTGTGCCGGAGCGGACGGAGTTTCCGGATCGGGCTTGACGTCCGCTCCATCCGTCTCGCTGTAGAGCGGATGACCGTATCCGGCGATATAGGAACTGCCGCGGTTGTAGGTGTTCTTGCGGACCTGATCGCCGCTGTTGCCTTCCACCGTAACGACGGTCGAACCGGTCACTTCAACGACGATACCGGTATGGCTGATCTCGCCGCCGGACTGGAAGAAGATCTGATCGCCGACCTTCGGAGTCCCGTCGTAACGGCCCTTGGCTTTGAAGTACTGCGCGGAGAACGTGCAGCCTGCGCCGTAGGGGCCGGTCTGGCACTGAATGCGCTGCCCCTCGGTCTTGCCGTAGGCCTTGAAAAAGCACCAGTCGACGAAAACATCGCACCAGGCATAGCCGTTTTTGTTCCCGTTGTAATAGCCAGCCTGGTACAGATCTCTTGCGAACTTCGTCCAGTTGTTATGGCCGGCGTTGGCGGTTCTGTCGTCCAGATTTGCGTTGGTGGCTTTCTCTTTATAGCCGACCTCCGCGAGTGCGATGGTAATGATATCACTTGCTTTGCTCATTGCTGTTTTCCTCCTTTTCAGCACGGTCGTGAAGCTGTTCCAGTACGGCTTTCAGCTTCCCGGGGATGGGCAGGCCGAGATGGCCCGCGTTTTCGATGAGGGATACACCCTCGTTGGACAGGTAAAAGAAAATGACGGCGGTCCGAAGCACGGAGCCGGCGCCGATCACCTGGGTGTCAAGGATATGACCGATGCCCACCAGGGCGAAGATCAGCACCTTTTTGAAGATGCCTTTGAAGCCGATCTCGCTCGAGAGCTTCTTGTCTACCACCGCACACATGACACCCGTGACGTAGTCCAGCACCACGAATGCCAGGAGCGCATACAGCAGACCGTCGCATCCACCCAGGAACCATCCCAGCCAGCCGCCGACAGCGGCGAAAGCCACCTGGATGGTCGTCCAGAATTCCTTCATAGCTCATTCCTCCTTTGAGTTTTTCAATATAACCAGGACGGCTTTTCGGGTGCCGCCAGGGTTTCCGTTACTTTGAGCCAGTCTGCGTACCATGCGGCAAGCTCCGATTTCTGCTCATCGGAGAGCCTGTCGTACCAGGGTTGACCTCTGTTGACATAGAAAAAGCACTCCGCTTCGCGCCGCTGCCGCAGCTCTTCACAAAGTGCTTTCCGTTCGATCTCCGTATTCTGTTTTTCATCATAGGTGAGGACACCGCCCTTCACCCGGTAGGCTGAGAAGTGCGCTTCAAAATGTTCCGGGTCCGGCGGGTCCGGCACCTCAATGCCGTCCGTAAGCGAACCTACGAGGGCATAGGAAGAAACGTATCCGTTTTCCGTGATTACCTGCATCGTGTACCTCCTCTCAGTTCACGCCGTAAATATTCGTGATGGTTCCTGCACCGCCGTACCTGGTCAGCGTAACCGTGCTGCTGGAATATTTGATGCTGAAAGAGCAGTAGTTCGCGTCGTCGGCGATCTGGTATCTCACATCGGAAGTGGTGAGTATCGCCTTTGGAAGCACGATCCCCACCTTCGAGGAACTGGAAGCCGGAGTGCCGATGATGATGTAGAAGTTGTAGTTTCCGTAGTTGAAGGTGCAGCTGTTCGATCCCGTAAGGCTTCCGCTATAAAGCGAGGTGACCGCCACGCCGAGGTTCGTCCTCGCCGCCGCGGCTGTTGTCGCTCCTGTGCCGCCGTGCGCGACGGTCACGGTTCCCGTAACGTTCGTAGCCGTGCCGTTGCAGTAGACGTTCGAGCCGTCGGCGTATACCAGCCACTTGGAGAGTTTGTTCGAGTAGACACCGTGATTGACGCCGCCTGTGCCGACTCCTACAAACATCTGTACTTCGCTGTCGGTTCGTTTCATGCTGATCCCGCAGTCCGTGCTTGCGACTCCGTGAGAAATGAACATCCCGACGCCTCCGTATGTGGACTTCAGCTGTCCCGTAAGCGTTCCCCCGGCGAGAGGCAGCACGGCAAGATTCGTTCTGGCCGAAGCGGCCGTGGTCGCGCCTGTTCCGCCCTTGGAGATGGGGACTGCTGATGACAGTTTGGATGGAGCAAGAGAGCCGGACAGGGTCGCAGCCGTCAGCGTCCCGGATACTTTGGCGTCGCCCACAACATCGAGAGCCGCTGCCGGGGTCGGCGTGTTGATGCCGATCTTCTGCTTGCGTAGAGCCACGAGGGGCGTTCCCTGCGGGATGACATAGTAAAGGTCAAGGACCGAAAGGGTGCCAAGCTGATCCTGGATCTGAATGTGGACGTCCCAGGACTGGTCGGAAGCCAGGCTGCGCAGTTCAAGGTTGGAGTACGAGAAGCTCGTCCCGCTCTGTGTTACGGCGGAAAGGATGCTGACATAGGAACTATAGGAAGTAGCGCTCGTTGCCTTGTAGCGGTAACGCACATACTTCAGCGAGTTCTTCTGAACACTGTCCACCGTGATTGCCGATATCGAGCCATTGAAGATGAGCTGCATCTCCGCTTCGATGTCGTTGGTGCGCCGGAGGGTCAGTGACGTCACCTTCGGCTGCGCGTATGCGATGACCGTGATGTTTTTCGTCACGCTTGCCGTATATCCGCGGCTGTCCGTAACAGTCAGAACAACAGCCACCGTGCCGCTCTTCGCCACAGTACCGACTGTTAGCGCAGCGCCTGTGGTATTGGAAACGGATACGCCGTTGCAGGTCGCCGTGTAGTTCGTGATGGTCGCCTGGTTCTTTGGGGTCGCCGTTCCGGGTGTGACCGTCAGTTTAGAATGACCCTGGATGAAAAGCTGATCGTTTCCTGTGATTCCGGTAGTCGTGGTGTAGCTGTCAGCATAGGTGAAGCCGGACAGGGTCGGCCCGGAGTTGGCCGCCGTGGTCGTGACCGTCGCCGTCTTCGAGGAAACGGTGCCGATCTGCGTACTGCCGTTGAAGGTCGTAACAGCGAAGGTTCCCGTGAATGATTTCATCGAAGCCATCGCCGTCAGAAGCGTGGTGCGGTCGGTCGCGGTCAGAGTGACCGTTCTGTCCGCGGTGCCCTTAGACCAGGTCAGGCCGCCGATCGAAACAATGGTCGTGCTTCCGTTTTTCAAATCCAGCGTGTAGTTGTAGGAAGCGTCATAGACTGTGACGTTCACTTTGAGGGTGACGGTTGATGCGTCTGCCGTCACCTGGGTCGCGCTATTGACGACAGCGCCGCCGAGCGTCGTGACGGAAACCGCCGAAGAAACACCGTAGACCTGGTTCGACTGTTTTCTTGCGCGCGCCTTAACGCTGTAGGTCGTGTTTGGAGACAGTCCCGTGACCGCCTTGCTTGCGGAGGTTCCGGCGGTCTGGGAAAACTGCGTCCATGTGGAGCCGTTGTTGGTGCTGTACTGCCAGGCATCCGCTGTTGCCGAGGACGAAACATTGATCGTAAAGCCGTTGGCCGTGATCGAGCTTACCGTGAAAGATACAGTCGGCGCGGTCCGGTCGATTGCGGTCAGCGTGACATTCTTGCTGCCGGACGGCGCGAGGTACTGACCCCAGGAGGAGTAAACGCCCCAATGCCAGTAGATCGGCAGCGTCAGAGTGCCATCGGTGTTGTGGGTCACTGTGACCTGTTTGTTTTCGACAAGCCACTTCGTTCCGCTGCCTGTCTGCCCCTGGGTAAAGGTGAAGCAGTTCGAGCCGGAAGTCGCCGTGCCGATGTAGGACGTACCGCCGTTGCCGAAATCGCCCCAGTCGATCTCATATTTGGAGTAGACATACATACCCAGGGCGATGGTGGAGGTGTTCGCGGCAGGGTTCTGGGAAACGATCTTCACATAGATGTAGAGGTCGGTACTCCAGGAGTTCGAGCCATAGTTGGTCTTCTCGGATTTCACCAGGTAGGCGGTGCCGCCTGTCATTGCCATAAGCCGTTCCTCCTTAATCGAGAATGACGATGTTCAGCCCTTCGGAGGCTGTGGACATCGGCACGAATTTCGTGTTTCCCACGGTGAGTTCGCCGTCGACCGTGGTCTTCTTCGTCTGCGTTTCATCCTTGTTCAGGGTAAAAATGATCTCGTCATTGTAGTATCCGGCGAACTCCGTGTTGGTGATGACCGTCCGCTGCGAGGACGCCGAGTTCGAAACGGAGATACCGCGTTTGTCAATCTTTACCTCGTTGGTGTAGATCTCATTCGGCGCGGGCGTCCAGTTATGGATCGTCGTGCCTTCGACCATCATGATGTCCGAGACATACAGCGATGCGTAGCGGTTGTAGATGTAGAAAACCACCGTGCTGTCGGTGATGTCGTCGATGACGAGGCTGAAATCCGTCCAGCCGAAGGTCGTGGTCTGGTTGAAGAAATAGGCGTACTTGTTGCCGTTGTACTCCACGCGGATGTAGCTCGTGTAGCTTGCTTTTGTTTTCTTCGCACGGAGAGAGAACGCGTAGGACTGCCCGGTGACAAGCCCCGTGATGGTCTGCTTCAGCGTGGACGAGGACCCCAGAACGAAGCAGGAGTCCGAGGTCGTGTTATTCTGTGTGTCCGTGGAGGAATCCACCGTGACCGTTCCCGTCTTTACCCAGTCGTCGGAAACGCCGTTCAGCCCCGCCGAGTTCTGAATGAAATTCAGGCCGCCTGCGTACTGGTTCTGCACCTGGACGGACAGCCCGTCGATGGTCTGCTGGAGAAGCGACATCTGCGCCTGCATCTCAAGCACCGTCTGCTGTCCGTTGCCAATCGCGTCGGTGACCGTTTCTATAGTCTGCGTCATGGTGCCGACGTAGCTGTTCAGCCCGTCAATGGTGCTTTGCAGTTCCGCCGCCCTTGTGGTCAGTACGGAAATGGTGGTGCGGATGGTATCGATGTCGTTCTGCACGACCCACTCCGCACCGTTCCATATCTTCGTTTCCGGCGGGGACACCGAGGTGTCCACCCACAGCTGTCCCACATACGGGTTCTCCGGCGGGGTGTCCGAAGCCACGACGTCGCAGATGTTGGTGATGGTTATCTGCCCGATAGCCCGCATGGGATCACCTCCTCAGATCACGGCAAGAACCATGAAGGTCGCTTTCGTTTCCACATCCGTGGTCGATACCGACAGGGTCTTGCCCGTCTTGACACCGTTCGTTCCCCAGGAAGTGTCGATGTTGCCGTCCTTGTCGTACTTCGTCCAGGTGTAGGTGCCTGTGCCGGAAGCATCCACCTCCGCACCTGCCTGGTAGCAGACTGCCGTGAGTACGGTCGTGCCGACGCCGTTTTTGAAGACGTCGCCGCCCGTGGAGGTCACAACGACCTGCAGGGGGTCGGAGTTGTCGATGAAGGTGCAGACGTCGTAGAACTTGCTGTTGTAGGTCGCGGAAGCCGAGTCCGTATCCTTGACGCTGCACTTGATGACGGCGTAGCTTTCGACGGCCGCCGCATAGAGCGTCAGCGTGTTCGTGGTGCAGCCGGAATACATATTCGAGGTGTTCGCCAGTTTCCTCCAGCCCGTGCCGAAGTCGGCGTCGTAGCCCGTGGAAGAGGACGAGGTGACCGTGGGGTCCATCATCGCCCATTTATAGGTGACGCTGGTGGTGTCCACGGTCGAGCCGCGCCACAGTTCAGCCTTCGCGGTGAGCGTGGCCACCTCGTTGTTCTTGAACACATTACCGTTCGGCGTCATGACAAGCAGGTCGACGATGCCGCTGCCGTTGACTACGCGGGAGAACGAAATGGTGAGCGGATGGATGAGGTCGAGTCCCGTGGAGGGATCGTGGTACGTGATCACGCATTTGAAATCCACACCCGCCACGCCGGACATGATGTTTGCCTTGACCGTCAGGATATGGTTCTTCGCGCCACTCAAGGCGTAGTTGCCGCCCGTGGTGATTGCCGTTGTCGAAGTGCCCTGGTACCACTTGACGTCGGTCACGTTCTGGGAGGTGATCTGATCGGTGGTCGTGCCGATGATATACAGGCTCGGCGTCAGCACCAGATTGGTGGACGCCCAGCTGGGGGTATAACTGCCGTTGTCCGGGTTGTACATCTGCGTTTTCGGGTGGTTGGAGCCGATGTACCCGGTCAGCGTAAGCGCGTCGTTGTAGTCGATGATGGTGAACTGGCCCTGCGCTCTGCTCATGAAAATGTTCCTCCTTTATCAGCCGAGAAGGCTGTGTCTTGTGGTTGTGTCGATGAGGTCGCAGAAGAACGTGGCCCTGACGTTCACATCGTCCCTCGTGATCTCTATGGTCTTCGTGCCGCCGAAATGGGCGGCGTTCCATGCCGCGTCCGCCACGGGATCGTCCGATGCCCTTGTCCAGATGAACTGGTTCGGGTCGAGTGTGTCCGTCACGTTCGTGTCCCAGGAAAAGACGATGGCTGAAAGCGTCGTCTGGATGTTGTTGTTCTTGAAGATGTTCCCGTTCGAGGAAGTGATGACCAGGCGGTACATCTTCTGTTCCTCGATCTCATCGATGCGCTCGTTCGTCTCTATGACAGACTCCGTAGTGGCGTATGCCCGGAGATGGATCTCACCAGTCTCCAGATCCCACCAGGACGAGCCGTCCTGGGAGGATAGCACTCCAGCCTTGATGATGTTCGCCGCGAGTGTGCCGGCCGTGATGAAGTCGGCCACGATCTGCCCGTCCGCCGTGATAGCCGTTTCATAGGGACCGGCGTATCCGTTATGGGAGAAGCCGAGGCCGCCCACGTTCCACCGCCAGATGTTGACGGCGGAGCCGATATCCGGCGCGTCCATCACGAGCAGTTCGTAGGGCTGCCTGGTGACCTCGTCCGTATTGATGACCACATAGCCGCCAGTCTGTCCCGTGATGAGGCTCGTTGCGTTCTGGATGGCGGCGGACATGATCGCAGGGAAACGGTCGACCTTCGCCGAAACCGCCTGAGCCGCCTGCTGTGCCTGGGAAACCGTGTTGATGAGGTTCGACTTGGCGTTGCCGAGCGTGATCGACACGTACTTCTCGGAAAGCGTGTCGTAGACGGTTTTGATGACCTTCGCCCTCGCAGTGATGCCGAGAGCGGAATGCCGGATCGTCACCACATCGCAGAGAGATACACGCTCCAGGACTGCGGCGTAGTCCGGCTGCTTCCACAGAGGCTCGAAGCGCACGGTAAGTGTGGGTGCCGTTACGCCCAGCGGGTTGGCGGCGAGGTATGAGGATGCTTTCGCCCGGAGAGCGTCCGCCGTGATCTCCGTGCCGAACTCGAAGAACTCCGAAAAATCCTTGATGAGGGTCTTTCTTCGGACGAGTTCGGAACCCGTGATCTGCAGCAGCACCTCCGGCAGCGTGACCACCGTCTCGTTCCCGTTCTCATCGGTCTGGACGGCATACGGCAGAAGGTCGGTGTACACGTCGGTGTTGTCGCCGTCATGCTCCAGCTCCGTGAGGTTCTTGCCGTATTCGATGACCACGCCCGTGTTGCGGCCGCGGCTGGAATGCTGCCAGACGAGCCAGTTGTCCCACTCGTACTCGCCGCCCCACAGGTCAAGGAAGGAACCGGCCGTACCGCCGAGGCAGGCCCGGACGCTCTGCGGCTTTGTGATCGAGAACGCCTTCGCCTCGGAATAATCCGTCCGGCAGGTGAAATTGTGCGGCGTCGCAGTCTGACTGAACAGCCGCTCCATCGCCAGGGTCGGAGAGATGCGGTCGTCCGCCCACCGCAGCGCGGCGATATTGGAAAGGTCATAGGAAAGGTGCTGCGCGTACACCGTTACCACGCCGTTCAGCGGGGTCGTGATCCGATAGACGCGGAACACCTGGTCGTTCGCTGTGTCGTTGGGCTTCGCCTTGATGAGCCGCTCCCTGGCAAGCTGGTCGTAGTTTGTGCCCGTTACGGGATATTTCAGAATAAGCTCAAAGGCTCCGTTGCGCTCCTCGGTGACCTCGCAGGAGATACAGTCGGAGAGCGCACCGAGGCCGTAAGTGGTGAAGACGGTAGCGTCCGCCCTGTAGAGTACCGGGATCATAGCGTTACCCACCTCGGTTCGATGGTCACGGAAGTGAAATCACCTGCGAAGGATACGCTGTTGACACCGGGATACAGGATCGGAAAGCCGTCGCCCGTCACACGGTCGTTCCTCGGTTCAGCGCCTTTGTAGAAGTTCATCTGTTCGCTGTCGATCTCGATGTAGCCGTCGATGTCCGACAGGTCCCAATGCGACTGCCCGACGGATATCCTTCCTTCGCCGCTGCCGGAAACCTTGACATACGGCTTCGCGGGGAAGGCCGTGGGGTTCGTCAGGGCGAAAGGCGATGACATGATTCTCACGGGAACGGTCCCGCTGTTGAGGTACTTGAACGGAAGGCAGGAGAAGCTCACCGTGAACAGGCCGATCTTGTTCAGCTGGTCGGTGATGTCCAGTTGTGTGTTTATGACCGCTCTGCGGAACGACTCCGTATCGTATGTGTCAAGCAGCTCGTGATAGCGGTCCGGCTCTGTGTAAAGCCACGCCTTGACCGCCGTCAGTTTCTCCCGCAGTTCCGGGAGGGCCTTCGCCGGGAGGAACACCGTGTAGGTCACTTGGACGTTCGGGTATCTGCCGTTCGGAAGGATGAGGTCGCCGTCCCGGCCGGGGATGGCCTGGAACTTCTTCTCATACTGCGGAGCGGAAAACACGTTCTTGCTCTCGATGCGAAGCCCCATATCAAGGGAGTTCACGCCGTTGTAGGTAAAGCTGTTCACGCGAACACCACTCCTTTCCGCTTGGCGAACTGGCCGGCTGTGACCATGATCTCGTTGGTCAGTTGCTCGATGTCCTCGCTGCTGTAGTTGTTGAAGGTGCCGATGTTCAGTTGGAGGCTGAAGCCGCCGAATGCGCCGTTGGCCGCCGACGCCACGGAACTGCCGATATTGCCGTCGATGTCAAAATCGGTCGGCAGCGCAGTGGACATATCCTTCGCGAGGTCCTGCATAACGCCGTCGATGTCTTCGCTCATGGCTTCGGCCGCCTTTACGGCTTCATCGCCGTTATCCTCGATGGAGCCGGAAAGACCCTTGACGAGCATCTGGCCGACCCACGCCATCTCCTTCGACGGAGAGTGGATACCGAAGAAATCAAGGATGCCGTTCCAGATGGAGGAGATCCACCCGGACACCTTGTCCCACAGCCAGGAGGCAAGCTGCTGGATGCCCTGCCACAGACCCTTAACGATATTGCCGCCGATCTCCACGATCCTGCCCATCAGAGAGCCGAAAGCGTTCACGATGCCCGTGACGATCTGCGGAACCGCTTTCACGATTTCCACGATGATGGTAGGCAGGTTCTTGATCAGAGACACGAACAGCTGAACGCCCGCGTTGATGATCTGTGGGATGTTTCCGATGACGGCGTTCACGATGCCGGAGATGATCTGCGGGATCGCGGCGACGATTGTCGTGATGATCTGCGGAAGCGCCTGGATCAGAGAGATGAGCAGCTGTATGCCGGCCTGGATGATCTGGGGGATCGAGTTCAGGACGGCGTTGATGATGCCGTTGATGATCTGCGGAATAGCCGCCACTATGGTCTGGATAATGGTCGGCAGGGCGTCGATGAGCGAAGTCAGCAGGGTGATGCCCGTTTCGATGATCTCCGGGATGGAATCGAGCAGGAAGTTCACGATGCCCATGATGACCTCCGGGAGTGCTTCGATCAGCACCGGGATGGCGTCAAGGATGCCCTGCGCCAGACCTTCGATCAGCTGAAGCGCCGCGTCCAGGATCATCGGAAGGTTGTCCACAAGGGTCTGCACGATCTGCACGACCACTTCCACGATCTGCGGAATGAGCGTCGGCAGAGCCTCGGCGATGCCCGTGATAAGGGACGCTATGATTTGCATTCCGGCTTCCACGAGCTGCGGAAGCAGTTCGAGCAGAGCCGCCACCAGTTCGGTGATGACCTGCAGGACCACAGGCAGCAGCATGGGGATGGCGTTGATGATGCCCTCCGCAAGAGCCGTGATGATAGCCGGAGCGCACTCCAGGACGGCGCTTGCGATAGTCAGAATGAGGGTCACGAACTGCGGGATCATCTCGGTGATGCTGCCGATCAGTTCCTCGACACCCGCCTTGATGGTTTCAGCAGCGTTCTCGTTTCCGGCGATGAGGTCGGAAAGACCGTCCATGATCATGGAGAGCGCCGGGAGCATCTCGCCTGTGACTGTGTTCTTGAGACCGCCGAAGGTGGCCTTCAACTTTGTGAGGCTGTCCTGAAAAGCGGCGGAGGCTTTGACGGCGTCGTCGCTCATGACCATGCCGTATTCCTCGCACTCGTCCATAAGACTCTGCAGGTCTTCTTCGGTCATGTTGAAGAGAGGAATAAGATCCTGCCCGGATTTGCCGAACATATCGTTGGCGAGGGCGGCTTTTTCCGTTTCGTCCGAAACGTTCTGAAGAGCGGTGACCACTGTGGAGAACAGGTCTTCACGGGATAGCCCCTTGAGGTCTTCCATTGAAAGACCGAGCCGCTCGAACTTGGCGGTCGCACCTTCCGAGCCGTTCATGGCATCGTCAAAGGTGTTCGTCAGCGTTTTCAGACCCGTGGTGCAGGAGGACATCTCCGTGCCGCAGATCTTCATGGCGTAGTCCCACTTCTGATAGGACTCGAAAGACAGACCGACCTTCTGGGAGTTCTTTTCAATCTGATCGCCATACTCAGCGGTCTGATTTGCCATATCCCAGAGCGCTTTGCCCGCAGCCGTGGCTGCTGCCGCGATCGCCGTTACCGCTGCTGCCGTCGCTTTTCCCACGGCGGCGACAACGCTTTTGAACTTCTCGAACTTCTTTCCAGCATCATCCGCCTGCTTGCCGGTATCCTCAACGGAATCGCCGAACTTATCGGAGTCCTTGCCTGTATCGGACATTTCATAGCCCATGGAGTCGATGGCTTTTTCGTTGCTTGCAACCTCTCGCTCCATGTCATTTAGCGCGGCTTCCGCGTTGTTCAGCTGAACCTGCCACGCCTGTGTGCGCTTATCGTTTTCACCGAAGCTCTCGGCAGCATTGGCCAACGCCTGCCGCAGCACCTCGATCTTCTGTTTCTGTGCCTCAATCTCTTTGTTCAGCACTTCGTTTCTGGCAGTCAGTGCCTTGACCGAGGAATCGTTTTTGTCGAACTGGGACGAGACGAGCTTCATCTCCGAGCCCAAAACCTTGAAGGAGGAATTGATATCCGACAGCGCTCGCTTGAATTCTTTTTCGCCCTCAAGACCAATCTTCAGACCGAAATTGTCAGCCACGGGTACCGCCTCCTTCCGTTAGATTCCGTCTGGGATGATATCGTCGATATAGTGCTCCCGCTTCGGGGTTGCCTGTCCGTTGTACTGTTTATGGCATTCCCACAAATCGAGGAG
>JAEEGJ010013586.1_pt1 | contig 19666 bp, 14 predicted proteins | sample 8958761 | NCBI WGS metagenome assembly JAEEGJ01 (sample SAMN16246546, study PRJNA631951) | gut metagenome | biome: gut microbiome; feature: rumen; material: RS-attached | host: Bos | place: Iran: Karaj | collected 2018-10 | reverse complement strand
GACTGTTATGTCGTCTGTTTGCCTTGCGTTAAAACGTCCAACTTCAGCTCTCATTTGCCCCTGCCAGATATAAATATAGCCCTGAAACGCAGAAATTTGCCCCAATTTAATGTTTTTAATATTCAGTGTTGTTTCTTCCTAGCGTTTACTTTTTCATTTAAGTCTGATATAAATTTATAGCCCTTTCCCCATACAGTCTCAATCATATTTGAGAACTGCTCGCTTACCTTCATCTTTTTGCGCAGACGGCTCATTATCACCATTATTGTCTGGCGATCGGTATCGAGATACTGGCCGAAAATCTTTTTCCCGATTTCTTCAAATGTGACTGTCCTGTCGGGATTCTCTATCAGAAAAATCAATGCCTCATATTCCCTGTTAGTCAGTATTACCTCATCTTCATCGAAGTAAACCTTGTGTTCTACACGATTTATTCTGACCTTTCCGTATTCCACGATATTTGTACTTCCCTTATCGTTTGCAGACACCTTGGATATACGCCTCAGCACTACGTCTATCCTGACTTTAAGCTCCTTTAAGCTATACGGCTTAACGATATAATCATCGCCTCCGAGCATCAGTCCTTTTAACTTATCCTCTTCAGAACTCCTACCCGTAAGGAAAATTATGGGTGCGTCAGAAAACTCACGGATTTTCAACGCAACATCATACCCATCCATTTCAGGCATCATGATATCTAAAATGATACAATCGGGTTTCTTACTTTTGGCAATTTTAATCCCTAAGTCGGCTTTGTCACTTCCAAGCACCTCAAAACCGACATTTTTCATATATTTCATATTAATGCCAAGAACTTCACTATCATCATCTATAAACAACAGTTTAGCCATAAAGCACCATCCTACTTTCTCTTAAATATCTTTAACGGAGCAGCAACTACAAACCTTATTGGTCTTATAAAAAGCCAGCATCCTGTAAGCATCCGGTAAAAGAGACCGGTAACTTTTATAGTCTTCCCTTTTCTATGCAGCTCTGTCATAATACCCAAAAAACATTCTAAAGGTAACGGACCTTCAAGCTGCTTTTCGTTGTCACCAACCATATAAATGCCATCTTTCTTGACTCGGCACACACGATGAAGGATCAGTTTGCCCGGATAAACGGGTGCATTATCGGGACGTCTGAAAAGCAGGACATCTCCTCTTTTTGGCTTACGATCATTAAGAGGTTCAACTATCACACTGTCTCGGCCCGGCACTATAGTAGGATGCATGCTGTTTCCCTGAGGATAAAAACCTACAGGAGTGCCTGCATTTAATAACGCTTCTATATCTTTTTTCTCCTGCATGTATCCTCCCATTCCTTAATTTCAGTTTTATTACTACCATACTTTAATATTAAGATTTTTGTCTATCTAGGCCGTTAATGTACTCCTGATATAGTTCAGAGTGATAACACAATATCATCATGGATCAGATAGCCAGCTTCATCATTCATATTGCAATGTAGCCTCTTAACATATATAACTTTCACTATTTCAGAAACAATTTCAAATGTTTTCTCCAGCATTATCTTGTCCCAAACCGATGTTGTAAGTCTCTGCTGCACATAAAGAATCTTATTTTCTTCGCTAAGTGCCTCAATTCTGTTATTTGAAGACTGTTTCAGCAAAATAATACCGCCCAACGTTCTTTTCCTGTTTTCAAAGATTCCCGAAGTTCCGCACCATGGAGTTCCATAAACATACGGGATACCGTTTTCCAGGCCGATCAGGTTTAAATCTCCGTTAACCACAGGAGTATCAAATAATTTTTTCCATATCCCGCAATGAGTACTTTTTCCTGTCCCCGAAGGTGCAGAAAACGCCCAGACCTTCTCATTGAACAAAATTGAGCAGGAATGTAGCATCACTCTATTCTTGTTCAAAGCAAAAATAAGAAAAGCTATCCGTATAGCATAAAACAAATTTAATCTGACTTCATCCGATGGCTGTTCACAGTAGAAACGGGCACATGATCCATCCTTTAACAAGTGTAATTCTTCGATACCGCTTAAACTGTGAAAGAAAAGTACATATTCTTCCGGATATTCCAGAACAGTCAGTTCGTTATGATGAATAAGGACCGTAGCATTTTTTTCTTTTCTCAGCTCTTGATCAATATCCGAAGTCTCTGTGTCTGCATCTTCTCCTTCAAGATCAAAAAATTCGCCTTCATTTTCGGCATTTTCAAACAACTCTTCAATATTTGTTACCTGGATTTTCATGACAGATGACGAGTTAAAGCCGTCATCTGTATAGTCATTTTTATCTTTGAACTCCTCAAATGACTCATAGAAATACCTGTCATCACCATAAAACAATACAGAAAGTCCCCCGATCACATAACTCCCAACCTTTTCAGGCTGACATTTCGTCACAGTTTCGCTTATATCATCTGTGTCTTCCTTGAAACCGGTATATTTTGGTGACAAAACCGGATCTCCGTTTCTGCAAAGACTGCAGCTACATTTAAAGATACTTTGGCTGCCTTCAAGCATACCCCTGTCTTTTAGAGATCTGATAAGTGTTTCTATATCTTTTCTCAGATTTTCGATATCTTCCTCTTCTGCATCAAAATATTCAGCGCATTTTCCCACCAGGTCATCAAATGATATCTCCTGTTCCAACTGCTGCCATATAAATTCACAGGTTTCGTTTATCTTAATCCCTTTGTTATACTCAGCTATCATTTGACCTACCGGAAGCAGATATATTGAATTATCTATTTTTTCAAGCACAAACTTATCGTTTCGTTTCATGAGATAAAAGGTTACTCCTTATATATACTGTTATTATATGCTTAAATTACAGTATAACATTTTTTTACAGAAAATTCTATATAATGTTGAAAATTTCTCACAATTGTATTATACTATATAATAAGATATTAATGGATTATTAAAGGGGAGAGATCTATGGATACATTATATATTGTGATGCCTGCTTACAACGAAGAAGCCAACATACTTAGCGTAGTAGACTCATGGTATAGCATACTTGAAGATAAAAATCCCGATTCCAGGCTGGTTGTTGCTGACAGCGGCAGTAAAGACGCCACTCACAATATACTGGTCAAATACAGGAGCACACATCCTCAGCTTGAAATATTGGAACATACAGATCGACAGCATGGACCTAAGGTTATCGCGCTATATGATTATGCCATAAAGAACGGTGCTGATTACATATTTCAAACCGACTCAGACGGCCAGACCAATCCTAAAGAGTTTAACGCATTTTGGGAGGAGCGAAAGGATTTCGACGGAATCTTTGGACATCGTCCTGTAAGAGGAGACGGTAAATTTCGCGCATTCGTAGAAAAAGTAGTTTGTTTCTTATTAAAAATTTACTTCAAAGTAAACGTACCGGATGCTAATGCTCCGTTCAGACTTATGCGCGCAAATGTCGTTAAGAAGTATCTTTACCGACTTGATCCCGATTACAACCTGCCAAACATTATGATTACTACTTATTTCTCATATTATAAAGAAAGCATGGTCTTTAGAGAGATAAGCTTCAAACCCCGCCGTGCCGGGAAAAACTCAATAAACATTCCTAAAATAATAAAGATTGGGTGGAAAGCACTGGGTGATTTCAGGAAACTGAAAAAAGGAATGAAAGAGAAAGTATAATCAGAGAAAGCAACAAACAAATGGAAAGTAACAGGATTAAGAATACTGCCAGAAACATGCTGGCAAGTACAATCTTTAGAATAATAAATCTGGCATTTCCTTTTTTTATAAATACTATCATTATTCAGACACTCGGTGTTGAATATCTTGGTTTAAACATGCTCTTTTCATCTATTCTCCAGGTATTGAGCCTGACAGAATTAGGATTTGGAACAGCTATGGTCTTTAGCATGTATGAACCTATAGCCAAAGGGGATACCGCAAAAGTTTCTGCACTGCTCGCACTATACAGAAAGGTCTATCTGATAATCGGATGTGTCATTATCGGAATAGGCCTTGTTTGCATTCCGATACTTCCCCATATCATAAACGGAGATGTCCCTGACGGATTGAATCTTTATATTCTTTTTATTATCAATCTCGTAAACACATCGATAACTTATTTTCTGTTCACATATAGGTCTTCCCTACTGATAGCCCATCAAAGGAATGATATTGTTGACAAGATAAATATTTTTATAGAGATAGCCCTAAACATTTCTAAGATAATTATCCTGTTAGCAACAAAAGATTATTACCTTTTTACGATACTGCTCCCCATCTACGCTGTAATTAACAGCTTTTTGGTTTTCGTCGTATCAAAAAAACTCTATCCTGATTTCCGCTGCGAGGGAGTTATCTCCAAAGCAGAAAAAAAATCTATTTTCTCAAGGGTTTACGGAATATCGGTCAACAAATTATGCTATGTATTAAGCAACTCATTCGATAATGTAGTCATTTCCGGATTTTTGGGACTTGCCATACTTGGTCAGTACAACAACTATTTTGTTCTTGCAAATGCCGTGGTTATGTTTATGCGTATCATAACTGTCAGTGCCACATCAAGCATAGGCAATTCAATAGTTTGCGAAAGTAAAGAAAAGAACTACAAAGATTTCAAAATGTTTCAGTTTATATTCAGTATGATCATGGGATGGGCCGCAATATGTATCCTTTGTCTTAATCAGCCATTTATAAAATTATGGGTAGGCGAAGAGCTTATGTTTGATTCGGCAACAGCCATGGTTTTCGCCGTATTCATGTATGCCAAGATATCGGGTGAGGTTTTTATGGCATACCGTGAAGCAGCGGGGATATGGGAGCACGATAAAGTACGTCCGTTTTTGGAGGGCATTCTGAACCTCTGCTTAAACATAGTATTTGTACAGATCATAGGAGTGATAGGAGTTATTGTCTCAACCATAATAACTATGGGCTTCATCCGTACAATTTGGGGATCCTACTACCTGTTTAAAGAATATTTTACTGAATACAGTCATAAAAAATATTTACTGACTATGCTCCACTATCTGATATTCACCATTATAGCCGGTGCAATATCTTATTACTTATGCTGTCTTATCACCCTTGACAATATCCTCGGACTCATTATTAAGCTGCTGACCTGTACATTAGTTACATTGTCTGTTTATTTGCTTGTATATTTCAGAAGTAACGAATTTAAAAACATTTTCAAGTTAACAAAAGAGATTATCCATCGCCCGAAAAATAAACCGGGCACTGAATAATCTCAGGATCAGCATTTTATATTTCAAATGAACTTTTCTGTGGCAAAATACTCGTAAAAGCTTGAATTAATTGCTTTTTTATCTGGTCAATATTTCCTTTGACCGCACTGTCATTGATACAAAGCATTTTGCATTTTTGTTTTTCTATAGTTTGAATAAGCTTTGTATTATCATTCTTTATTTCAAAATACTTTGTATATTTTTGAATGTTTTTCGGGACAAAATCTCCTGATAATTTCTGCCATTCCCTAAACAGATATTGAGAAACATCTCCATTATCCCTGAAACGATGCGACTGCACCTCGTTTAACAGATCCCCTTCCTTTTCCCACACCTCCTCAAAGGTATGTTTAAAATATGGTGAAGCCGCATGTATAGTATAAAAGCCCGTAAATAGCGGGAATACTTTCTCCAAAACATTATATCCCCAGTACATAAGCGGATAACCCAGTTTAAAATATGCACCCGGCTGTTTTTTCATATTGCCCCGCTTATCAAAATATTTGCATAATACCAATGAGTTATTGATATAAATATGACTCATAATAGGATTCTTGGGATTAGCAACAACTGGCTGAAGTGCTAACATATCTACTACCTTATCGCCTACAAAAAAGTCAGTTGGAAGAAAGGGTTTTATCAGGTACATATCGTCATTAAAAAATACGAACTTGTCAGCCAGGTCAGGAATCCTGTGTATACCGACTTCTATAGCACTGCTGTTGAAAACCGGAAGATATTTATCAGGGATATAATCCTCATGCCGAACTATATGTAATTTAGGCGCTTTAATATTAAGCCACTTGGGAAGGTGACCCCAGGTAACGAAATGAACCTTTCTAACCCACGGGGCAAACTTTTCGACCCCCCTGAACCAAAAAGGAAGCAATCCCCATTCACGATATCGCTCTTCTGCATCCGCTATTTCTATACTTGGACTGTATTTAGCCTTTTCAGCCCTCCATTCAGGATCATTACCATCCACCCATAATACAACAAAATCTATTTCCCGCTTCATATTTGACGTTCCTTTAATTTTGTAAATTTGTAATTAGTATATTATTTCCATTTACAAAAATCAAGTCATTTTGGCAACAATCTTTTAAACATCACCCTACTGTTTACTTATTTACTGACGTCCTATTACTTTCAAGCCACAAAACAATGTTCTGCAAAGACCAAGCTTTAACATGGCTATCACTATTTTGGCCTTAAAAGGGATGTTCTCAAGATGCACATATTTCAATATCCTTGTTTCTTTTAACTGCTTTTTGTAAAACTTCCCTTTTTTAAACGGACTTTTTTCCTGTTTATTAAAATATAACAGATCATAAACTAATCTGCTGGCATAAAAATCGTTCATTTGACAATCAAGCACCGGATTTAAGCCCGTAAGATGCGATTTGATGTATTCAAAAAGATGTAATCTTTTCTTTATCCTGTCGGGATCCTTTTTTGTAAGAATCGAGTTGGTGGTCATTTTGTTGTAATAATACAACACTTCCTTGCATACGACCATACTCTGTGCATAAAAGATATCTTCAAAGACATATGCCGTATCTTCTCCGATCAGGACTTTCTCATCAAAACAATGATGCTCTTTAAGCAGTTCTCTTTTGTATGCTTTATTCCAGGAAGCGGGCAAAAAGACAGCTTCTCCGAAATCCTGTTCCCTATCACTGATAAGACGTGGAAAGATCTCCGATTCTATCTGCTTTCTGTCATAAAACCCTTCACGGGTATTTATCAGATTCGCCTTATCCTTGTTATCATATTTCATGATAGATCCGAATATAACCATATCCGGTTTCACCGTAGCTTCGTCTATACAGCTTTTTATGACCTCAAGCCAATTATGTGTCACCCAATCGTCACCGTCAACATACAGGACATAATCCCCATGAGCCTGCTTTATACCTGTGTTTCTGGCACTGACCAGTCCACCGTTTTTCTTATGAATTACCCTAACAGCTTTGTACTTTGCTGCATATTCATCGCAAATATCTCCACTCCCATCTGTGGAGCCATCATCTACCAAAAGAACCTCATAGTCTGTAAAATCCTGCGCTAGGATACTGTCTATGCATTTATAAATATGATCTTCAACATTATAAACCGGTACTATAACAGTAAAAAACATATGCCACTCCTTTCATCCGTAAATACGGCACAGCTGCTCTGCCGTATACTTGATATCATAACCGTTTCTCACAATACTCTCTGTTTCATCCTTTCGGGTCAAAGCAGAAAATTTTTTTATCTGCTGCGCCCATGTCTTTTCTCCGGCTTCCAGCGGTAAAAAGCACATGTTTTCGGTAGCTTTGACTTCAGAAGGTAATGTGTCGGCTCCTATAACGGGTAGCCCCACTGCCTGTGCCTCAAGTGCCGCAATACCAAAGCCCTCAAACAGGGACGGGAAAATGAATACGTCCATTGCCTGAAGATAATCACTTACATTTCCAACTCCTCCTGCAAATATTACCTTGTCATCCACCCCTGCGTCATGTACAAACCTCTCGATTTCTTTCCTTTCTTCGCCATCCCCTACAAATAACAGTCGGGCATTCGGCATATCTCTGAGCAGATTTAAAAACACAGAACAAACAAATTGCTGGTTTTTCGAAGCAACCATCCGGCCTACATTTCCAACCACAAAAGAATCCTCATCCAATCCATACTTACAGCGCATTTTTTCCCTCATCCGCCAATCAAAATGAAACTTTTCCGTGTCAATTCCGTTTCGTATGATCAATATCGGCTTTCCCTTTTGAGGGATAAACTTCCAATCCGCAGCCTCCTTAGAACAAGCACAGTAACAATCCACATGCTTTGCCATAGAAAATGCTCCGAGCCTGCGAATGATTCTGTATGGGAGTGAAAAATTTTCTCCCGACACATGAGAATGTGCTATAACCTTCACCTTGTCACTATAATCTGCCGCGGCCGCAAGTGTAGCAAGATTTACAACACCGCCTGAATGAATATGGATCACATCATAATCTTTTTCCATCAGAAATTTACGCACTGATTTATAGATATCATTTCTGAATATTTTTCCATTTGCAGGCAGATTCATAGCATAAAAGCTGATTCCCCTTTTTTTAAGGCTCTCCTCAAAATCGAGGTTGTTACAGTCAAATATCGTCATAAAATCTATATCATAACGGCTTTTATCCAGATTCTGGATTACCGATTGTACAAAGGCTTCAATACCACCATAAGCGACTTTGCCACCGATCAATTCAAGCACTTTTTTCATTTTCTACCTCGTCAATTCCCAGACAATTTACTTCAACCAAGATCATTTTATCAGAAAGTTTTACAGGTGGGAACTAACTAAAAGTTAGTTCTTTATCTAGATCTAAATTATTTTTGACTAAATTTATAAGATATGATAAAATCTATATATTTCAAAGGATCAGAATGGGAGAAAAAATTTAACAGACAATTTCAAACAGTTATACATTAACAGAAAGGATTCCAATATGACCGCATTTTTACTACTTGCAGACGGATTCGAAGAGGTCGAAGCATTGACCACAGCGGATATACTGATCAGAGCCGGTGTAAACGTACAGCTCGTAAAGATCCCCACTTCCAACGAGGGATGTAAAGCTGTCCGCGGCTCTCATAATATCAAAATAAAGCCCAATCTTACCATAGGCCTTGATACAGCTGCCGATGCACTTTTAGACGGTGACTGTGTTATCCTGCCCGGAGGTATGCCCGGTACAAAGAACCTTGGATCAAGTGCCGATGTTATCAAACTCATCAACGCATACAATAATTCAGGTAAGATTGTAGCCGCCATCTGCGCAGCTCCCTCAGTATTAGGAGAAAACGGTCTCTTAAAAGGCAAGAAAGCCACCTGTTTCCCCGGGTTTGAAGATAAGCTCACAGGAGCAACTGTTGAAAATACGGGTGCTGTTATCGACGGTAACATCGTAACCGGCAAATCCATGGGTTCTGCTGTTTCATTCGGCCTGGCTGTTGTTGAAGCACTTTTGGGCAAAGAAGCCGCCGACAAGGTTGAGGCGTCCATATATAGAGGTTAAAAATGAAAAAACAACATTTATTGTTTCTCATAGTGGTCATATGCTTAGTTTTACTGGCTGCCTGTTCGGCCGGGAAAGAGGACGACAAAAACATAGTCGGTCCCGACGGATATCCGGTCACTGATGCGCCCTCTGCCACCAGGATACCCAGTGTATCACCGACTCCGACAGCTACGCCCACTCCGTCTCCGTCACCATCACCTTCACCGACTCCCACGCCAACCCCGATACCTGTTTTCGAAGATATCATAACCGAGACCGAGGAGCCCGGATTATACGATGTTCCCCACGGAGATTATGAGGGATATTTCCTCAATGTACATACATTGCATGACAAACTGCTGTATTTCGAAAATGAAGGAATAGAAACTCCTCCGAAAATTATTTCCTACTGTATCTCTACAGGAGAAAGCAAGGATATAACCTTCGAAGATATCGATGCTTATGCTTACGAATATAAGATAATAGACGATAAATACATTGTCGTGATCAATGATTCGCGAGAGTTTACTTTCTATGATGAGGATCTGAAAAAATTATATTCATTTACCATCCCCATCGATTCAACACATCCGGAATATACTGCAAGCAATGATTACAGTAAAATATATTACATAAAAGGCAGGACATTATACGAATGTTCAACCAAAACCGGTGTCGAGAAAGAACTTAAAACAGACCTCAAATTCGCTGAGGCGTATCCTACAGGTGTCAGTTCGGACGGCAGATATCTGAAATTATATATGTATACCCGTAAGGTTGGATACTACCAGTTGCATTTGTTTGATCTGGAAACCAATGAACTCTCCTATCCCGAGGATTACTCACATAATTATTTCTACAGTATTTCTCCCGATATGACTGAGGTATTGGTATCGGCTCAGAATATTCCTGCTGCAAGACTGTATGATACAGATGAAAATATTGAGGATTTCATCTTCCTGTTAAACAGCGGAGAAGATCTGCCGGAGGAAAAACCTAAAACCGACATCAAGATCAATTCCTCAGCAGAGCTCGCTTCTCCTTTCATCGACTGGGAACGGCGTTTATTTATCACAACCGATGACTATTACAGGAACAGTATGCAGATGCAGCTCCTCACCTGCTACAGTATAGATACGGGCGAGCCTGTTTCAAACTGCATAATTCCATTGGAAACTCCGGCATCACAGTACCCTGTCCTTTCGTTTGACGAAGAAAAAGGATATATACTTGTCTCCGGCTGTATTTTAAAAGAACCGTTCTGTTACGCATGGGACTATGAAAACGACGACTTCAAGGATGAAAGCAAATCATTTGTCAGATATGATTATATACCTAAGTATCTGGATACATACAGGAAAGAACTTGAAGACAAATATCACATCTTTATATATCTCGGTACGGAAATATTTGCCACAGAACACGATTATACGCTTACCTACTCGGGGGATTTTTTACAGCAGTACGAAACCCTCCATACACTCGACGAGATTTTTTCAATATATCCCGAGGATGTGTTTGAGCAGATGAAATACGACGGTCTCAGAACCATTGGCATATATCTGTGTAACGGTTTTACAAAGAAAGCTTCATATGGTATAGACAACGCAGTAGCCTTAGCAGGCTTTGACGGATATGAGCGTTTCCTGGCACTCGATATTTCGTACTGGGGAGATATGAGGGCCAATATCATTCATGAGATCTCTCACTGGCTCGATAAAAAAATAGAGTATTACGGGACTTCCACCGGCGAATATGACTTTAATGAGGTATGGAACGCAAACAATCCAGAAGACTTCTATTATATGGATGACTACAACAAGACAAGTCCTTTCTCAAGATATGTATGCTATTATACAACAAATGTTGATAATTATTATTTCCTGGATACGTATTCACTGTCTAAAGCCACAGAAGACAGAGCAAGGCTTTTTGAATATCTCATGCGTTATAACGGAAATGAATATTTTCAGAGCGAACACATGAGAGCAAAGCTTCATACCTACTTTGATTATCTGCGTAAAAGCTTTGATACTTCCAACTGGCCTGAAGAAACCATATGGGAATACAAACTGAAAATGCTTGACAGATACTATTCGGGTGACCAGAATGTAACTTTGGAAGATATTTATCCTGAGTACTTTAACGGAGAAGAACAATATTCTCTTACAGATGACGGATTTGGATTTTTAAGTGCATACTCAAACTCTGTCGGATGATAAAAAAGTTCCTTGAGGCGTTAACCTCAGGGAACTTTTTTGATGCAATTTTTTATCTGATCATATCCGGAATTCAATGTAATCTCGAAAACGCCTTCAGCATTTCTGAGGTTACAAAATGATGCTCCGCATCTAAATTTTTATATCTCTCTATCATTTACCCGGTTTAATGGTAAGCTTCTCAAGATGCCAGATATCCTTTACATATTCCTCGATGGTTCTGTCAGATGAGAACTTACCGCACTTAGCTACATTCAGCATTGCAGATTTAGCCCAGTGCTTCTCATCCCTGTACATCTCCTCAATCCTCTTCTGAGCATCGGCATATGAACGGAAATCCTTTAAGATGAAGTACTGGTCTGCTCTCTCTCCGCCGTTCTGCTCTAAGAGCGAATTGTAGATTTCTCTGAAGAGCTCGGTATTCTGAGGTGAGTAGTAGCCATTGATCATCTGAGTCATAACCATACGAAGCTCTGTGTCAGTATTATAGATTTCCTTAGGATTATATCCGCCGTTGTTTTCGTAGTTGATAACCTCATCAGCTGAAAGTCCGAAGATTACTGCATTCTCCTCGCCTACTTCCTGTACGATCTCAACGTTAGCACCGTCCATAGTACCTAAGGTGATGGCACCGTTCAGCATGAACTTCATGTTACCTGTACCTGATGCCTCTTTTGATGCTGTAGAAATCTGCTCTGAAACATCTGATGCTGCGAATATCATCTCAGCGTTAGATACACGGTAGTTTTCGATAAATACAACCTTTATCCTTCCGCGGATGGTAGGATCGTTGTTTACCACATCCGCTACGCTGTTGATCAACTTGATAATAGCCTTTGCCCTGCGATAACCTGCCGATGCCTTTGCACCAAATATGAAAGTTCTTGGATAGAAATCCTTATCGGGGTTAGCCTTAAGGTCATTGTACAGATACATAACATGCATGATGTTAAGCAGCTGACGCTTATACTCATGCAGACGCTTAACCTGTACATCAAAGATAGATCTGGGATCTACTTCGATACCGTTATGCTCTAAAATGTACTGAGCAAGACGAACCTTGTTCTTATACTTGATATTCATGAACTCATGCTGTGCCTTTTCATCATCTGCATACAGGCTCAGCTTGTCCATCTTAGAAAGGTCTGTGATCCAGTCGTCACCAATCTTCTCTGTTACCCAGTCAGCCAGCATGGGATTTCCGTGAAGCAGGAAACGACGCTGTGTGATACCGTTTGTCTTGTTGTTGAACTTGCCGGGGAAGTAATCCGCAAATTCCTTTAATGACTGGTTCTTTAATATTTCGGTATGAAGACGTGCAACACCGTTTACTGAGAAACCGCCTACGATAGCGAGGTTTGCCATACGAACCTGTCCGTCGTAAACGATAGCCATCTTCTCAATCTTCTTGTAATCACCGGGATATGTTACCTGGATCTCCCTGATGAAACGACGGTTGATCTCTTCAACAATCTGGTAAATTCTGGGAAGAAGTCTTGAGAAAAGCTCTAACGGCCATTTCTCTAACGCTTCGCTCATGATGGTATGGTTGGTATATGCACAAGCCTTAGTAGTGATATCCCAAGCCTCATCCCATGTAAGATAATGCTCATCCATAAGGATTCTCATTAGCTCTGCAACAGTTACCGAAGGATGGGTATCATTCAGCTGGAAGCATACCTTCTCAGGTAATTTCTTTATATCATCATGATGCTCTAAGTATTTCTTAACTGCAAGCTGTACAGATGCAGATACAAAGAAATACTGCTGCTTAAGTCTCAGCTCCTTGCCTGCATAGTGATTATCATTGGGATAAAGTACCTCAACGATAGTATTGGCAAGATTCTGCTGCTCAACTGCCTTGTGGTAATCACCCTTGTCAAAAGAGTCAAGCTGGAAAGTATCGATTGCTCTCGCATCCCAGATACGAAGAGTATTTACAAAATGGTTATTATATCCGACAATCGGGATGTCATAAGGTACTGCCTCTACTGAGCTGTATCCCTCCTGGATAAAGTACTCTCTGCCGTCATCCTTTCTGATCATACGGACATATCCGCCGAATTTTACGATCTGCGAATTATCCTGATCGCACATCTCAAAAGGATATCCTTCCTTCAGCCAGTTATCGGGTACCTCTACCTGGAAACCGTTTTCTATCTTCTGCTTGAACATACCATACTTATAACGGATACCGCATCCGCAAGCCGGATATCCGAGTGTTGCAAGTGAATCAAGGAAACATGCGGCAAGTCTGCCCAGACCACCGTTACCAAGTGCGGGATCCGGCTCCTCATCCTCTATAGCATTTAAATCAAAACCAAGTTCATCAAGTACTGCTGCCACTTCCTTATTTGCCTTAAGGTTTATAAGGATATTGCCGAGAGCACGTCCCATAAGGAACTCCATGGACATATAGTAAACTACTTTTCCGTCCTTTCTCTCAAACTCCTTATGTGTCTCAAACCAGTCATCAACCACATATTCCTTGATGGCATAAGATACAGCCTGGAAAACCTGCTGCTTTGTAGCCTCTTCGGGTGCCTTGCGGTAGAGTGTCATCAGATAGTTCTCTACGCTCGCCTTGAATTCCTTTTTGTTAAGCTTCATAGTGCGTCTCCTTTATCTTAATTCTTCTTAACACCGAGTGTTACGTCCTCACCGTTCAGGTTCCAATCCTTTACGGAACCTTCTGTTGTATTATACACGATTTCATCGGCTAATACAACCTTCTTTATAGCATCGGCATTCTTCTCTGCAACTTCCTTTATCCTGTCATTGCCGGATACATATACTGTGATGCGGTCCATTACCTCAAAACCTGCATCCTTACGCATTGTCTGAACCTTGCTTATAAGCTCTCTTACAAAGCCTTCTTCGATCAGTTCAGGTGTAAGATTTGTATCAAGTACGACTGTGATGCCGTTATCCTCACCGGAAACAAAGCCTTCACGCTTAGCTGCCTCGACGAGCAGATCATCCTTTTCAAGTACTTCGGACTCGCCTGCCACGTCTACGGTGATGCTGCCCTTTTCATTTAACTCTGCGAAAGCCTTTGAGCCGTCTAAACCGGCAAGCACTTCCTTTAATGCATTCAGTCTGCTGCCGAATCTGCGTCCTAAGGTCTTCAGCTGAGGCTTAAAGGTATAATTTGTGAAATTAGAAACATCATCGGTAAACTCAATAGCCTTTACATTCAGTTCATCCTTTATGATATCCTGATAGAAATCATCAAGAACATTGCCGGACTTTACATACATCTTTGAAAGAGGCTGACGCTGCTTTGTATTTGCCTCATTTCTGCAGGCACGTCCGATAACAACTGCCTCGAGTACAAGTTCCATGTTCTTCTCGAGTTCCTTATCAACCTTTGACTCATCACAAACGGGATAATCACATAAATGTATACTTTCGGGAGCAGATGCATCTACACTGCATACAAGGTTTCTGTATATATCCTCAGTCATGAAAGGTATCATGGGAGCTGCTGCCTTACTGATGGTAACAAGCGCGGTGTAAAGAGTCATATAAGCATTTATCTTATCCTGCTCCATACCCTTTGCCCAGAAACGCTCACGGCAACGGCGGACATACCAGTTACTCATCTCATCCACAAAGTTCAGCAAGCTCTTTGCAGCCTCGGGTATACGGTAGTTAGCCAGATTGTCATCGGTCTCCTTTACCGTGGAATTAAGCTTTGAAAGAAGCCATTTATCCATTACGGGAAGCTTATCATAATCCAGTGAATACTTGGTAGGATCAAAATTATCTATATTTGCATAGAGTACAAAGAATGCATAGGTATTCCAAAGGGTACCCATGAACTTTCTCTGTCCCTCTGTAACAGCCTTATCATGGAAACGGTTAGGCAGCCAGGGTGCCGAATTGATATAGAAATACCAACGTATAGCATCAGCACCGAATTTATCCAGTGCATCAAAGGGATCTACGGCATTACCCTTGGACTTACTCATCTTCTGTCCGTTTTCATCCTGTACAAGGCCCAAAACTACAACATTCTTATAGGGACTCTTATTGAACAGTAGTGTACTCTCAGCCATCAGAGAATGGAACCAGCCTCTGGTCTGATCTACTGCCTCTGATATGAAATCAGCCGGGAACTGCTGTTCAAAAAGTTCTTTATTCTCAAAAGGATAATGATGCTGTGCAAAGGGCATCGCACCGGAGTCAAACCAGCAGTCGATAACTTCAGGTACTCTGTGCATGATTTTTCCACAGTCAGGACACTTGAAGGTTACTTCATCTATATAAGGTCTGTGAAGCTCTACCTTTGCATTATCGGGGTTACCGCTCCTCTCAGCAAGCTCTGCACGGGATCCGATACACTCTAAATGACCGCATTCACACTCCCAGATATTGAGAGGTGTACCCCAGTATCTGTTACGTGAAATAGCCCAATCCTGTATATTCTCCAGCCAGTTACCGAAACGTCCCTTACCGATGGACTCAGGTATCCAGTTAACTGTATTATTATTCTTTATAAGGTCATCCCTTACAGCTGTTTCCTTGATGTACCATGACTCTCTTGCATAATAGATAAGAGGAGTATCACATCTCCAGCAATGAGGATATTCATGTTCAAACTTAGGAGCATCGAAAAGCTTTCCTTCTGCATCCAGGAGCTTTAATATCTCGGGATCGGCCTTCTTTACGAAAAGTCCGGCAGCAGGAGCATCCTCTGTCATCTCACCCTTACCGTTTACAAGCTGAACGAAAGGAAGGTCATAATTTCTTCCTACATTTGCATCGTCCTCACCGAAGGCAGGTGCGATATGTACGATACCGGTACCGTCTGACATAGTAACATAATCGTCACATGTAACAAAGAAGCCCTTCTTATTCTGCTTATCAGCCACCTTCTTAGCACAGTCAAAGAGAGGTTCATATTCCTTACGCTCTAAGTCCTTACCCTTATATGTTTCAAGAACCTCATAAGCCTTTGCATCCTCGGCAAGCTCTGCGCCGTCCTTAGGCTTAGCCTTTGACAATACTGTATCAAGCAGTGCTTCCGCCATATAATATGTATAGCCGTCTACACACTTTACCTTTACATAGGTATCATCAGGGTTTACACAAAGAGCAACATTGGAAGGCAGTGTCCAGGGTGTTGTGGTCCATGCAAGGAAATATGCATCTTCGCCCACACACTTAAACCTTACAACAGCTGAACGCTCCTTTACGGTCTTATACCCCTGGGAAACCTCTGCTGATGAAAGAGGGGTACCGCAGCGAGGGCAGTAAGGAACGATCTTAAAGCCCTTGTATAGCAGATTTTTATTCCAGATTTCTTTGAGTGCCCACCACTCTGACTCTATAAAATTATCATCATAGGTAACATAAGGGTTCTCCATATCAGCCCAGAATCCTACTGTGCCTGAGAAATCCTCCCACATGCCCTTATATTTCCATACGGATTCCTTACACTTCTTGATGAAGGGCTCCATACCGTACTGTTCGATCTGGTCCTTGCCGTTAAGACCTAAAAGCTTTTCTACCTCAAGCTCTACAGGAAGTCCGTGAGTATCCCAACCGGCCTTACGGGGAACCATCTTTCCCTTCATGGTCTGGTATCTGGGGATCATATCCTTTATAACACGTGTAAGCACATGTCCTATATGGGGCTTACCGTTTGCTGTAGGCGGTCCGTCATAGAATGTATAGGTCGGGCAGCCTTCACGGAGCTTCATGCTCTTTTTGAAGATATCTTCATCTTTCCAGAACTTCTCTGTGGCTTTTTCACGCTCAACGAAGTTCATATCGGTGGTTACTTTTTTAAACATGTAATGTACCTTGCCGCAGGCATGGTGCCCATCTGTGACGTGCCTGCCGCGTCACAGATGAAAGATTGAAAGCATACTTTCAATCTTTCTCCTTTATAAACAGATAAGCGGCTGTAATCCAAAACAGGAATACAGCCGCTGTATTATTAACCACCTATTTTGTAAGCACTCCACATCAGTCTATAGCATCCGTTTTATGCCGATCCCTATAACGGGGGAACCCGATACTGTCTACTCTCGCAAATTAAAATCTGCAGGCATCAACAGTACAACTCCGGAGTGATATTCATACGTAGGTACTCGTACCCGCTTTCCACTGTCGCAGGCTCACTGTGTCTTTCCGGAACGTACTACTGTCTCCATCAAAGTTTTTTATACTGAAAACAATATTAGTCCTTTTTGCCTAAAAAGTCAATATGCTTTTCTCATAAAAATGTTTTGTAATTTTAAGTAATATATGGTAGAATATACTACATATAGATACTATTGTTAGTAGAAAGGCGTAACAAATGCAGAAAACAGACAGCGTAATAGCCTATGATTTCAATCCTACATTTCTTTACACCTGGAAGGGTGTCAGGACCAAGGATGAGGAAAGATACCATTGCCATGAGCATGTAGAACTGGCCTTTATCATGTCAGGAAAGGGCAGATATAAGATAGACGGCACCTTATATGATGTAGAGGAAGGAGACTTACTCGTATTCAATCCGGGCTGTTATCACCAGGCATTTGTATCAAACAAAAATACTCCCACATACGAGTTTTTCATCGGAGTCTCTGATTTCTGTCTGACCGGCATGGAACCGAATCACTTCATGTTAAAGCAGCTGCCGGTATATAAGACAGGGCCGGAGTTGAAGCAGAAACTGATGCGTCTTTGCACATCCATGAGTGCCGAAAATGATGTATATAAGATCGGCCGCTACTATATGATGCAAAGTTATCTCATGCAGTACATGCTCTCTGTTCTTCGTGATGAACAGTTACCGGGTGAGCCCGGCGGACATGTAGCATTCGAATCGATAAATAAAAACAGGATTGTTGAAGAGATCATCCTCTATTTTGAAGAGCACTATTCAGAAAAAATATCATTGGAGCTCATTTCAGAAAACATGTATGTAAGTCCCTTCTATATCTCAAAGATATTCAAGATGGTAACAGGGGACACTCCTATCAGATACCTGATAAACATCAGGCTCGACAAAGCAAAGGAACTCTTAGAGACCTCCCCCGACTTAAATGTCAGGGAAATCGCCGACAAAGTAGGCTACGACGATGCATACCATTTCAGTAAATTATTCAAAAAACGTTTCGGTGTATCACCGACCACAATAAAAAAGCCCTGATACTCAGGGCTTAATTTTTTATAACTTTTTCAAAACCTGAACGGCTTTGTCTTTCACGATAACCTCTCCATGCTCCTTCAGATACTCAACATCTATGTCTGCACGTTCCATAGTCACATACTCTGATATTATATTGCAGATTTTGTTAAACTGCTCGGGAGTATGTGAAGACATCGATACCATCAGGTAATAAATCCCGGTAGAGGTATCCTTAAATAATGTATTATCACCATTGTATATCTTATTGATAACCTTAGCCAGGTTGATAACCTCATCCAGGGACTCAAAGCGGAAAACCTTGCTCATGGACTCCATGGATATCTCAACCCGATTCTGTCCATCACCATGATTAAATATCTTAGAAGCCATAGGATCTGTAAGCAGCTTATTCAAGTGCTCCATACATCCTATGATCTCATCGGCATATACACGTTCCTCAGGAGAGATGACAGGATCACTCTCATCCGGTATGGAAGTAAAGTGTGAAAAGCGGGTATCCAGCTCTTCAGGGTCCTCAACCTTAGTTACCAGAAGTACCAGTCCTTCGGCCGATACAGGGATAGCCTCTATCATAAGCGGGGTACCTTCAACATCAAAATTACACTCAACGAAAGCCTTTTTGCAGATTTCAACGAAAAGTTCTTTGACCTTCTCACTTCCATAAGCCAGTTCACTTATCTTCAGCTGCCTTGCGTAAAGATCCTCTTTGGTAAGAGTACATCTGATCTGGTTATCATTGATCTTCTCTATTTTCATGCTCCCCCTCCTTTCACAAAAACTAAACCTGTGAGCCTTATGTTACCATTTACTCCAACCTGTCATATGGATTGCTAAAAACGTCTCCACTATATATATCGACATTTTCTTTGTAAAACCTAACCATCATATACAGTATTTTGAAGTATATCCATTTTCTCTCCGGATGTCAACTAAAAATATTCTCTTACCACACAAACCAGAGATCAGGTGGCAAACTTCGTATCAAACTCTGAAAGCAGCTTGACTATATAATCCTGATCATCGGCAAACCCGCTCAGAACCCATTTTGAAATAACAGCC
>JAEEGJ010013585.1_pt1 | contig 19666 bp, 13 predicted proteins | sample 8958761 | NCBI WGS metagenome assembly JAEEGJ01 (sample SAMN16246546, study PRJNA631951) | gut metagenome | biome: gut microbiome; feature: rumen; material: RS-attached | host: Bos | place: Iran: Karaj | collected 2018-10 | reverse complement strand
AACTGAGTTCAAAATATATCTAAAATGCATTTCTGCACTTTAATCAAAAAATATCATTTTTTAACTTGACTTTTAATAGTTAGTCTTTCTATTACACATAAAAAAGGTGTTACAAACAAGACGTAAACTTATACGCCTGGTAACACCCTATAATTTTTCTCCATTCCCAATATAATACACATAATACACATTTTCCGGTTCCCTGTACCCGGATTATTCCATCAATTACACAAATATATTTTTATGCCCAAGGATCAGAAGCAGCAGGCACTCTGATGTCAGCAAGTAACATCTGATCTACCATAAACCACTGTCCTGTACTTGGTTTACATCTTAGTTTAACTTCTCTCATTGAATCAGCGCCTGATGACTTAAGCCATAATGTAGCCCAGTTAGTTTCCGGATAACTGTAAGGATTCTCCGATACAGTAATCTTATAAGGAGCACTCATCTTATAACTGTTCTCAGGGCTTGTTCCCTCAAAGAAAGAATTAACTTTATACTGCTTGCCTGCAAGTCTGTCTCTTAAGAACTGAATCTGAAACTGATTAACGCTTTCAGGTCCCTTAAGAAAATTAAGCATTTCTATCGAGTCCTGCTGACTTGCTTCATATCTTGCCAAAGCAAGAACTACCAAAGCGGCTGTTTTAAAAGGTGTGTCCAGTGAACTTTCCGGTAACGCCTGAAGCTCAGCCACATTATTAGGCAATGAATCAAATGTAAATGTAACACTCTTATTATCCATAATACCCTCCCCATAATCAGTTTGTGTTTTTTTTAACAAACCATTACAAATTATACAATATATTGTGGTTTATTACAAGAGATTTCACTAAATTAAAGTACTAATCTGATAATTTGATGACAAGAACGTCTCCCACAAAGCCTATCGAACCCGGATTTGGATACTGCGGCATTGCAAGAACATCAGGGTTGTTGTATTCAGCCCTTGTAAGATTGATTCTTTCAGAAGTGTAATATTTAATGTAAGCATAGTCAGTTCCCTGATAACTAAGGGAAGTCTTGCCCATGCCATAGACTGTAAGTTGTTCTGTTCCATTAATATCATATATATATTCATTAGTATCAAGATCGCCATAAAATGCAACAGGAGTTACGCCCGGCACATATCCCTCCACATCCTTAATATCGTTAAGTATGGAAGTCATTGTGGTTTTAACCACATTTTCCTGTAAGGCTCTCTTAAGGTAAATCTGATTTGAATATACAATATTATTCCAAATAAGGATTCCAAGCAGCACCATTACAATAATCTGTACCAAAGAAAGATGTATATCCTTCGCCTTCTCTGCTGCTACCTGAAGATAATCTTCCATAACAGCTATGAAGAAGATATATATCATATATGAACCATAAATCATTAATGGATGAATAAGTCCCTTTGAAATAAAGGTTACTCCACCAAGTCCAAATGGAAGCAAAATAACAATAAGAGCCTGAAGGATATAAGCCCAGAGGCCTTTCTTTGTAATCATATTAATTATGATAATAAGTTCGATTATCATTAAGAATATAAGAATATTTGCAAAAAGAAGCACCAGAGGCCAGAATGAACCAGCCAGTCTTCCTTCCATGTCAGGATGGATAAACAATCCCGGTTTACACAAAAATTCAAAGAACTTCTTATATGTAAGACCAATAAGACCAAAGATGGAAGTATTACTGTAATTACCTACATCTGCAATACCGTTGTAGCTTTCTGCCGCATCAAGGTGAATCACCTTAAGAATCAGTTTCCAAAGAAGATAATAAATACCACCGCCAATAAGAAGGGATGCCACATATCTTAAAGCCTTAAGAAGTGTCTTCTTAATCTCAGAATTACTGTATAACTCTCTTATGATAATAAACATCATAAGACCAACAGCCACAAAGAGATATGACTGATATGTTCCAAGGGATAAGGCAATACATATAATGCCAAGAATAATCTGCCAGATTTTATCCTTATCAATAAGCCTTACACCAAGTACTGCAAGAAGCAGTGCCACAGCATATAAATCAAGCCATCCAAGGAAAGCTGCATTGGCAGATGTAAGCACGGTATTACATACCATAATTCCGGCTGTAAGAATAATGCCCAAATAACTTTTAATATTAAGCATTCTTATAATGATTAAAGCAGATAACCCAATCCACAGCATTGACAAAAAGCCAATGAGCAGCGGAGTCTCCATGCCGCCTCTAAGCATAAGAAGAAGAGGCTGCATAAACCTTCCAAGGGATACCTGCCATAAATAATCATCCTGCACTATCATAAGCATTGAATCCCCACCAAATGCCAGATTAAAGAATCTGTATCCATGGGCAATGAGTCCAAAGAAAAATACGCTTACAATTGCAACATATGTATTTTTGTCTTTTAAAAGATTATTTGTCTTCACCTTAAACCTTCTTTATAAAGCTAATTAACACAGGTATTGTACCACAAATATATGGTTTGTATCAAATCATCAGTTCTCCGATACCCATATACCTGTATAATGTCCGCTGCCACCGCAGTTCTGACAAGTCAGTTTGCCGGTTCCGCCACAGTCTGTACACGCTACCAGCTAAGCATATATTTTCTTTCTACTCATAGGATTAACCTCCAAATACACACAAATCAATATAAATTTTACCATATTTTCGGGTGATATTACACTCTCTTACTTTCCTATTGAAATATTCCCTCAAAAAATGTAAACTTATAATGTTTGACACAAAATATATATAAATAAGGAAAAGGAATTAAACAATGAAAAACGGCGACAGATTGTATAATCCGGCTGAGATTGAGCCAAAATGGCAGAAATACTGGGAAGAGAATCAGACTTTTAAGACTGATGTTTGGGACTTCAGCAAGCCTAAGTTCTATGCTCTTGATATGTTCCCATATCCATCAGGTGTAGGCCTTCATGCAGGTCATCCTGAAGGTTATACTGCAACAGACATTGTATCCCGTATGAAGAGAATGCAGGGATATAATGTACTTCATCCAATGGGATACGATTCATTCGGTCTTCCTGCTGAGCAGTATGCTGTTACAACAGGACATCATCCAAACGGATTTACAGAAGAAAATATAAAGACTTTCTCAAAGCAGCTTAAAGAACTCGGTTTTGACTATGACTGGTCCAAGATGGTTGCTACATCAGATCCTAAGTTCTATAAGTGGACACAGTGGATTTTCAAACAGTTATATCTTGACGGATATGCTAAATATATTGATATGCCTGTTAACTGGTGTGAAGAACTCGGTACAGTTCTTTCAAACGACGAAGTTATTGACGGCAAGTCTGAAAGAGGCGGATATCCTGTTATTCGTAAAAACATGAAGCAATGGGTTATCGACCAGCCTGCTTTCGCTGAAGAACTTCTTGAAGGCCTTAATGAAATCGACTGGCCAGAAAGTACTAAGGCTATTCAGCGTAACTGGATCGGACGTTCAACAGGTGTTGAAGTTAAGTTTGATATTGTTGGCGGCGGAGATTTCTCTATTTTCACAACATGTATCGAAACCATTTACGGTATCACATTCATGGTACTTGCTCCGGACGGAGAAATCGTTAAGGGTCTTCTTGACAGAGTTCAGAACAGAGATGAAGTTCAGGCTTACATCGATGAGACACTTAAGAAAAATGATATGGACCGTACAGAGCTCAATAAGACTAAATCAGGTTGCGAGCTTAAAGGCGTAACATGTATCAACCCTGTAAACGGCAAGGAAGTAAGAATGTTTATTGGTGACTTCGTCCTTGCAAGTTACGGTACAGGTGCTGTTATGGCGGTTCCAAGCCATGACCAGAGAGACTTCGAATATGCTATCGCTCATAACATTGAAATGATTCAGGTTATCGACGGCGATGAAAAGTTGGGACATGTTGATGTTTCTGAAGCAGCCTTCGAAAAAGGTGCTTACCTTGGAAAAGGATATAAATTAATTAACTCAGAAGAATTTACAGGTCTTACAGTTGAAGAAGCTAAGGAAGCTATCACTACAAAGCTTGAGAAAATGGGCGTTGCAAAGAGAACTGTAAATTATCACTTCAGAGAGTGGATTTTCGCTCGTCAGCGTTACTGGGGTGAGCCGGTTCCTGTTGTTCATACAGAGGATGGCATCCACGTACTTGATGATGACGAATTACCGCTTATCCTTCCTGAACTTGAAGATTACAAGGGCAAGAATGGTAAGGCTCCGCTTGATAATGCAACAGAGTGGAAGCAGTATGACCATAACGGCGTAAAGGGTGTCAGAGAGACATCTACAATGCCTGGTTCAGCAGGTTCAAGCTGGTACTATTTCAGATATATCGATCCGGATAACGAGAATGAGTTCGCTAATCAGGAACTCCTTAAACACTGGATGCCGGTTGACCTTTATATCGGTGGACCGGAGCATGCGGTTGGACACTTAATGTACTCTCGTATTTGGAATAAGTTCTTATATAACAAAGGACTTGCACCAACTAAGGAGCCATTCAAGAAGCTCGTTCACCAGGGTATGATTCTTGGTGAGAATGGTATCAAGATGGGTAAGAGATTCCCTGAGTTCGTTGTTAATCCAAGTGATATCGTAAGAGATTACGGCGCAGATACTTTAAGATTATATGAAATGTTCATGGGACCACTTGAGGTTTCCAAGCCATGGAGCCAGACAGGTGTTGAAGGCTCACGTAAGTTCCTCGGAAGAGTTTGGAACTTCTTCACAAATACAGATAATCTTACAGATGACAATGATGGCGAGCTTACAAAAGTATATCATCAGACAGTTAAGAAAGTTACTGATGACTTCGAAGCTCTTGCATTCAATACAGCTATCAGCCAGATGATGATTTTTGTAAATGCAGTTTACAAGAAAGGTTCATGTCCTAAGGAATATGCTGAAGGTCTCATCAAGATGCTTTCATGTATCACTCCTCACGTAGGCGAAGAAATCTGGAGCATCTTCGGACACGACAGTACAATCGCTTACGAGCCATGGCCTAAGTATGACGAGAAAGAACTCGTTGAAAACGAGATTGAAATCGGTGTACAGATTGCAGGTAAACTTAAAGGTACAGTTCTTATTGGCGTAGATGAGGAACAGGACAGCGCTATCGCTAAGGCTAAAGCAAATCCTGCTATCGCTAAGGCACTCGAAGGCAAGACAATCATCAAAGAAATATATGTTAAGGGCAAGATTATTAATATCGTTGCCAAATAATTGCCAAAATTGACGGGGTTATGTGCATCTTTTATAACTCAATTTTTAGGAGGAAATAATAATGGAATTAAAACCGATTAAAGAAGGAAAAGTCAGAGAAATCTACGACAACGGCGACAGCTTAATCATGGTTGCAACAGACCGTATCAGCTGCTTCGATGTTATTCTTAATAACGAAGTAACAAAGAAAGGTACAGTACTTACTCAGATGTCTAAGTTCTGGTTTGATATGACAGAAGATATCATTCCTAACCACATGATTTCTGTTGACGTTAATGATATGCCTGAGTTCTTCCGTCAGCCAAAGTTCGACGGTAACTCAATGATGTGCAAGAAGCTCAACATGCTTCCAATCGAGTGTATCGTAAGAGGTTATATCACAGGTAGCGGCTGGGCAAGCTATCAGAAAGACGGCACAGTATGCGGTATCAAGTTACCTGAAGGATTAAAGGAATCAGATAAACTTCCTGAGCCAATCTACACACCATCTACAAAGGCTGAAATCGGTGATCACGATGAGAACATCTCATACGAGCAGTCAATCGCTCACTTAGAGAAATACTTCCCTGGCAAAGGTGAGGAATATGCCAAGAAACTTAAAGATGCTACAATCAGTTTATATGTAAAGTGTGCTGATTATGCTCTTTCAAAAGGCATCATCATTGCAGATACAAAATTTGAATTTGGTCTTGATGAAGAAGGCAACTTAGTAATCGGTGATGAAATGTTAACACCGGACAGTTCAAGATTCTGGCCACTCGAAGGCTACGAACCGGGCCACGGTCAGCCATCATTCGACAAGCAGTTCGCAAGAGACTGGCTCAAAGCCAACGAAGGCCACAACTGGACACTTCCTCAGGATATCGTAGACAAGACAATTGCTATTTATCTTGAAGGATATGAGAAGCTTACAGGTAAGAAGTTATAATTAAAGGAAAGCAAGTCGGAAGTGACTTGCTTTTTTATTACCTCTCGCCCAAATAAATGTACACTATTGACAAAGTGTACACAATGTGCAAAAATATAATTAAGAATAAAAGTGCAAGGAGGTAGAATATGGATTTATTAAATGCAACCGATGTGCGTAAAAACTGGTCTCTTACACTCGACAGAGTGGCTCGCGAGAAACCTGCATATGTTAAAAGAACTCATGACAATGTAGCCATAGTAAGTGTCTCTATGCTTAATACAATTTTATCCGGATATAGTTTTATAACCAACAAATATAAAGAGGATGATGGTTCAATAACCTTAAGCGCCGTAGATTTGGATATCGTAGTAAATGACGTTGATGAAGAGACTGCAAAGATTCGTCTTGCAGAATATATTAAAGAATATGCTGAAGATTTTTATGACGAATATCCTGTTTGGAGCGCTGCTCCTAACCGCAAATCTCACATTCCGTATGTCTTCAAAGCTTTGACTCTCGATACAGCAGAAATTGCGGAGGAGATTGTATGCCGAAATGGAAAGAATTAAAACGTTTCTGCGATAAAGACGGCTGGGAATTATACAAGAGCACAGACCACTACTATTATCGTAAATTCATGCCGGATGGCTCCATCAAAATGACAAAAGTATCAAGGGGAAGTGGCGAGATACATCCTCATATGTGGCGCGAAATATTGAACAGACAATTACAGGTTACTGAAGAATATTTTAATAAGATGATATAATAGAAAAAGCAAGCCGCAAGGCTTGCTTTTTACATGTTCTTTATATGATATTACTATTTATTCGTACTGTCTGATTCCGTAGCCTCTTTCATAGAGAATTTCGTCGGTCAGCTGGTAATCAGCATCAAGCTTATAAACATTTACAGGAAGCGTTCCATTAAACTCATATTCACCGAAGATACCGCATATTGCCGCCTCAGTATTAACGCCATATGCCCTATTGTCTCCATCTTCAAGTTCATTATCCATGCTACCTGTCAGACATTTCTTGCCATATGCACATACAACCGCATCTGCATTATCAAATACTCCCACATCATACGGAAGATGTGTGCTGACAACAATGAGTTTCTGTTCATCCTTCACCGCATCCGCAACTTCATGCATCTTCTTGGCTGCTGTAGAAGTTTCAAGTTCAGGATTAATCATATCAAGATTGTTACATTCATTTAATAAAATGACAAAATCCACGTTGGCCATCATTGCCTTTATCTCGTCAATGCTGTTCTCTTCCACATCCACAAAACCGACTAATGATGCCTCGTTAGCCAGGCCTTCTTCTTTTAGTCTTTCAAATGCATTTTCGCATGCAAGATTGAACTCAGCCCTTGCAGCCGAATAAATAATCAAACCTCTGTCTTCATTTGCATTAAGTGGAAGCACGTCATCATTTTCACCATTATAAATTAATGTGGTTCCTTCTTTGGCAATCTCATATTCAGTATAATGGTTGCCTTCTGAACCCACTACTTTTTTGGCATTTGTTACAAGCGCCTCAACACCCTCAGCACTGGTCGGTACATAATCAAGTTTTCCATAATCGGCCTTAAGTCTTAAAATCCTGAATACTGATTCATCGACTCTCTCCACACTTATAGTGCCATTATCAACCATGGAAACCAGTTTACCCATATATTCATCCATATCAGCAATGCCTTCAGGAGTTGATGATTTAACCGGCATAAGTATCATATCCACACCTGCATCAATTGCAAGAGTTGCCGCATCATATCTGTCTATATGCTTGGCAATAGCGTCCATATCCATGGCATCTGTTACGATAACGCCTTCATATCCCATTTCATTTCTAAGAACGCCTGTAAGTATTGTTTTAGATAAAGTTGCAGGCAGAGTGATTTCTTCACCATCTTCGAGTGAAGTATATTTTTCAGTAGAAACATTAGGATAAACGATATGCGCAGTCATTACCATACCTGTTTCCTTGAGCGCCCCTTCAAAAGCCTTAAGTTCACAGGCTCTTAACTCGTCCAGCGAACTTTCGATTACAGGAAGACCTGTATGTGAATCTGTATCTGTATTGCCATGTCCCGGAAAATGCTTAAGAGCTGAGATTATTCCCTCCGCCCTGAGACCTTCCACCATACTCACTGACATTTCAGATACAGCTTCCGGGTCATCACCAAATGACCTTACACCGATTATCGGATTGGCCGGATTATTATTAACATCACAAACTGGGGCAAAATCCACGTCGATTCCAAGTGCATATAATTCTCTGGCTAATACGGTTCCACTTTCAAAGGCATAATCCTTATTTCCTGTAGCACCAAGAAGCATATTGCCCGGCATATTGGTTCCCATAGGAAGTCTTGTTATATTTCCGCCTTCCTGATCAATGGAAATAAGTGGAGCAATCTTACCTGAAGCCCCTTCTCCAGCACATGCCTCATCAATATCCGCAATTAACTTAACACACTGCTCAGTACCTGTTACATTATCCTGAAACAGAATAACGCCGCCAAAATCATATTTATTAAGCATAGCCTTAAGTTCATCAGGAAGTTCAGTTACAGGCTTAATATTATCAGCATCCGGACCGTACTTACGTACATCTATGGTAATCATCTGGGCAACCTTCTGCTCAGTAGTCATTCCCGCAATCATAGAGCGGATATCATCATCAGAATAACCTTCTTCAAGTTCCTCTGCTACCTCTTCTTCTTCAGTTTCAGGTACTTCTTCCACCTCCGGAGCAATCTCAATAACCTCTTCAGGCTTCTCCTCTGGTACTTCCGGTGGATTACAGCTTACCATCGAAACTGTCATCACTGCCGCCATCACAGCACATAATATACTTTTATAAATCTTCTTATGCATTTATTTTCTCCTTTTGCAAAAACTATTTTTAATTATACCACTTTTCCCCCAAGTATGCCACAAGCTTACAAAGTTCCACATAAGAAAAACGGCGCCCTAAGGCACCGTCTTCCATATGCTTTTTAGTTTTGCGAAGGATTATTTATTTTTCTTAATACTAACTGCTGTAACACCCATACCAAGAGCTGACATTGCAAGAATTACATAAAGCCACATAATATTCTCACCTGTCTTAGGAGCTACTGAATCAGTTGCAGCTGCTGCCGGAGCAGGATCTGCTGCAGGCGTACTTGTATTAGTAGTTGCAGGAGCTGCCTCTGAATTAGCTGCTGCCTTAAGTGTTAATGTAGTCTTAACTGTGCTGCCATCCTTATATACGAATGAAACTGTATGAGCACCTGCGCCAAGACTTGCTACATATGAAGCCTTAAGAGTTACGATTGTAGAACCTGCCTTCTTATCATAATTAGAAGGATCTACTTCCTTTTCATCCATAAGAAGTTTGTCAAAATTCGCGAACTCACCATTTGCTCTGATTGTAACATCACCTGTACCATCAACTTCCTGATCTGCACCATCTAAAATCTTAAGCTCAGCAGGAGCAGCTGCTTCTTCCTTCTTCTCTTCTGCAGGAGCAGTCTCTTCTTTAGCTTCTTCTTTAGTTTCTTCTTTGGTCTCTTCTTTAGCTTCTTCTTTCTGTTCTTCAGCTGCCTTTGGAGTAAATGCAACATAGATTCCTCCGCCGTAGTCAAAAGCCCACCAGCCAAACTCATATGTATCAACAGAGTCTGAGAAAGCAAGTGTCATATCATCAGAAGAATCTGTAAAGTGACACATAATATCACCTGTTGCATCATCACGTTTAGGACCTACAAAAGCTTCAAAATAATATGTTTTACCACTCTCAAATTTCTCTCCTACACTCTCACCTTCAGGAAACTCATAATCAGGGTATCCGTCTCCATTATCGTCTGTTGCTAAAGAAGGAAGTGTTTTATTCCAATAATTATCTTTAATTGTATAAGGTGCGTCTTCTGGAACAGATAAATAATCTGTAACATTTCCTATTGCATCGCCAACGGTAGGCTTGGCAAATTCAAAAGAAATTGTACTAACTTGTGTTGGAACTGCTTGATTAGAACCAACATCTGAGCTTCCTTGATCCATATCAATTAATGAGCTTCCTTGATCTAGATCTATACCAGTCGCTTTAACACCAACACTTGGAATCATACCAAGTACTAAAACTGCTGCCAAAGAAATCGGCAGAACTTTACTTAAAAACTTTTTCATTCAATCTCTCCTTTCACATTTCACAAAACTGATACCCCAATCTTACCAACCAGCCTCCCCAAACATAAGGTGACACATGTTTCTATCGCCCAAAACGGATGTCATATTGTAGACATTTGCCACTTTTGCCCTTGAATTATATTTTTAATTTTTTATAATAATCTTTGATTTTATGGGATATTTTGAGGTGACACATTATGGACATCGGTTCTAAAAAAAGATTTGGCAAGAATCATATTTTACTTGCAATTTTATTTTTCTTCTATAATTTTACTTACTCCACAGTAATGAGTTATTCCAATATGCGTATTAACGAATTTATGGACGAAAACAGAGCCATGTTTCATAACAGGCTTATCATGCTTACTTTTGGCTGTTCAATTATCATTGCCGGCCTTATCTTAAGTTTTATTCATATAAGCAAGACCACATTAAAACGTCTGATGGGAATTGTTTCACTTCTAAGCGCTCCTGCAATCCTATTTGTTTATAAAACACACAACTCACATATTTTCATATTTTGCATGTATCTTTTCACTATATTGATAGGATTTGAATGTGTCTATTACTATGTTCACCTGTCTGTAGCCCTTGATAAATTACGCTTTGTAGGGCTTATTTACATCATAGGTACATCCGCTGCCATTCTAAGCCAATATGTTATGCAGTTTATACTTTCATCCAATGTATGCCTGTATACTCTGTTAGTAGTCGCTTTTCTAAAAGCGATGACTGACTGGGTGCTTAGTAACGATACTTTATCAGGTGAACTTAGCGATGACAAAATTGAATCCGAAAACAAGCATAGTTTCCTCTTTTTCTTTATCTCAATGATTATCGTTGTCATATTATATGAGTTTATTGGAAACTTCCTTACTTTCTCCCTCTTAGAAGGTCTGTATCATAACAATATGGCCGTTTACGATTCGCCGAGACTATTTATTATAATTCCTTATATTATTATGGGTATTGCTATGGAAATAAAGGATATGAAGTATATCAGTATCATCTCCATTATCCTTGTGCTATTTGGAATTCTTAATCCTATACTTCTAAAGGACGTATCGTCAACCTATGCTAATGCCTGTATTTATTACATAGTTGCTGGAACCAATAACAGTTTCTTTGTACTAATGATGCTTAAACTCTCCCGTGGTCAGCGCTTCGCGCCTCTTATTGCTACCAGTGGCCGTGTGGTGGACTCTGTTTTTTCATTTATTTTTATTACTCCACTTTTTTATACTCTTCCAAGCTATGTCATTGTAGGAATTGAACTTGTATGTACCATAATTATTATTGTGATTTTCGCAATCACAGGAGAACTCAATATGTCCGAAACAAAGACAGACAGCGTCTATCATATATCACCTTATGATTTTGTGAAGAAATATAATCTTACAGACAAAGAAGCGGAACTGTTCATTACCGCTATTTCTTTTGACGGTAATATGTCAGAACTTGCAAAGAAGCTGTATATATCCAGATCCGTCCTCTACAGAACCTTAAGTAATATCTGCGACAAGACAGGCTGTTCCTCATTCCAGGCTGTAAAGCAGCTTTACTACGATACACCTGGTATTGCCCCTGCCAATGCTCCAACCTCGCCAAACGAATCAGGCGACCAAATATCAGCACCTGGCACAACCTCCACCCCGGTGACCACTCCGACCACAACCACAACCACCGCCCCGGCGCCAACTATGCCAGAAGCGTCTACCCCGACCGCACCCGCCGTTCCGGCGTCCACTCCGACCATCGCCACAACCTCCACCCCGGCGACCACGACCACCACCGCCACAATCTCCACCCCGGCGCCCATCCCATCCTTCGACGACCAGGTCGCTTCCTGGGCAGGCAAATACAAATTATCAGACAAAGAAACAGCTACCCTCTCCCTCTTTCTCACCAATCCCGGCAAAACTCAGAAAGAGCTGGCACACATGCAAAACATCACCTTACGAACAATCTCAAGGCACATCGCGGGCATAAAAGAAAAAACAGGCACCAACTCCCTTCCGGAGATCAGCGCCCTTTTCTACGAAGAAAGATGATACCCTTGCATTTTCCCGTGTACTAATATAATATTTCCTTATGAGTTTTCAGATAGCTTATGTAAGCGTAATTACATCAATTGCATATATGATGACAGGTTTTCTTTTAGCGAAGGCCAAGATGGCCAAACCTGAACACCTTCCCACTTTATCAGCAGTATTAATCTACATACTCTCCCCAATGATGATAATATCAGCATTCATGAATTTGGAGGTATCAAGGGTTAATCTCTTTAGAATGGGACTGTTTGCAATTATCAGCATATGCACTCAGCTCATATTTATGAGCATTCTGATTCTACTATTTCATAAGAAATTCGCCGACAGTAAATACCGTATGATGACTACCGCAAGTACTTTTGGTAATGTGGGATTTTTCGGCCTGCCTCTTATTAAGGCCTTATTTCCAAATAACCCTGAAGTAGCCTGCTATTCCTGCATCTTCGTCATTACAATGAATATCTTCGTATTTACTTTAGGCGTCTATGCCCTGACATCCGATAAGAAATTCATTTCAATTAAGTCCGCCATAGCCAACCCGGCTTTTATCGGTATGCTAATCGGCCTTCCTTTATATATAATCGATTTTTATAAATTTCTTCCAGCCCAGGCCGTTACATCAATCAACCTTCTTGGTACGATGACAACCCCTGTATGTATGATAATTCTTGGAATCAGACTCTCTGCAATGGACCCGAAGAAACTCTTCACAACTCCATTTGTCTATTTCATATGCGGCATGAAACTCCTCGTATTCCCACTGTTTTCATTTGCCCTTGTTTATTTCCTGCCGGTGGACCCGGTTCTTAAATACAGCATATTAATTCTTTCAGGCACCCCTTGTGCTTCAGTTATCCTGACCCTCGCTGAGATCCATAAAAGCGAAAGAGAGTCATCAGCCAACTGCATACTCTTAAGCACGCTCCTTTGCCTGATAACTCTCCCATTATTAGCATTACTAATTCATTAAAACGTGACAGGAAGAACCGTCCCTGCTGTCACCCAATTCTCTTTAAAAGCTCACTAAAAGCCTCATAGAAACGACCATTCGCATATATTCTCTGCACATCCGTAAGCCTGAAATCAAAGGCCGGAGTAAGTTCTGAATCGTCCAACTGGAACGGAATTACCGTTCCGTCATATTTTAGTGCAAAGTCCACTTCCTTTGACACCCACTTCGAACTCTGTGAATTCGCTGAAAGCATTACAACCACAAAGTCAGCCCTTCTAATCGCATTGGCTATCTCATTACCATAATCACTGCCTGCTGGTATTGATTCAGGTGCCATCCAGCAGCTTATGCCTTCTTTCTCGAGAAGATCCTTAACCTTTCTTGCCTCAGCAGTCTCCCTGCTACTATAACTTATAAATACTGATTTTGAAGCCTCTGCCTCACCAAGGCTCTTAAGTGCATCTCTCACAGTCTCACGAAGTTTACGCATTTCTTCAAGTGCTGCCGTCATATCGGCATCATCGTCATCATCATCCGAATCGGCTGACGCACCCGAAGCCTGAGCCGAACCCGGAGGTCCAATAACCTTCCTGACAGCCTCAACCAGCTGCTTCTTCCAGTCGGCATCCCCAAATAAAACACTTTCCTTGAAATATGGCGACGGTTCAAGGCTGGTAAGTTCAATAAACTTGGCATCATCCTTATGCTCGGCGCTGTATAAACAGAAGAAACCATATCCCCTGAACAACTCATTTACATTTAAGCAAAGACAACATTTCGCAATTTTCGCCGCCTCATAACGCTGCATCATAAAATGCTGCCTGTCTGAAACATCCACATCCGGCTTATATTTAAATATCCTGTTACGGGCAAAAGTATAATATCCTGCCTTGTTAAGCTCCTTAATTATCTCTTCAGCCAGTTCTGCCATTTCATCAGTATCATATGCCCAGTCAATTAAAACATCGACCTTCTCGTCTTTGTAATAATCCTTGTATGGAGCGCATTTCTTGCGAATATCCTCTATCTCTTTGGCCTGCTTCTTCCAGATGGCTATCTGCTTGTCATTACCAAGCTGTAAGGCCCTCTGATAAGGCTCATAAAGTGGTATCGGCGTATCCACATATTTCGCCAAAATAGGATATGAGGTTTTGTCAGGAAGCTGATAATATACAACGCCATACTGAGCCAGCATCATGTCATAACCAAGGTCCGCCTCTTTCGCATTGAATCTCCAGAGATTATCCATCTTTTCTCTGGACAGAATAAAATCATTAGTTAGAATCCTGTCCCTGTGAGCCGCATTATATATAACCACCTCCGGCTCCGACTTAAGCCTTGGCAGTGTCTGCTCCATTCCACAATTCCGGCATGTGATATAGGTGAAATGTGGTTTTGTATTCAGTTCCGCGCCGCAGATTTTGCAACGAAGTTTTTCCATTTTCGGTCTCCAACTTAACAACGTGACATCAAGAACCGTCCCCAATGTCACGTCATTTTACTTAAAATCTATATCAAATTTATCCTTATCCGGAGCAACATCGTGGTCAAAATCCTCGAACTGCTCTCTTCTCTCAGTCTCCTCTTCCTTGATTTCCACATAGCTTACAGCCAGTGCATCATGAAGATCTGTGTAGTTCTGAATCTCAGCTGTGATATCTTTCTGCTCAAGAGTCTTAAGAATCTTAAACTGGTCAGCCACAGTCATACACATAAAGAGCTGATCCATACACATCTTATGCTCCATGGCTTCGGCATACTCGATGGCTCTTCTTTCAGGAGACATTGCAGGGTTTCCAAGAAGAAGCATCTCCTCATCTTCTTTGGCCGCAATCTGCATGAAATTGGCTTTTATAGCCATATCAACAACTTCTGTTGTATATTTGGACACTTCCTTATTCTGTCGCGTAAAACGAGCCACTGAAAGTGGCAGGAAGTATTCTATGTCTTCACCTTTTTCAACTGCCTGAAGGATTGAACGCCTCTCTTTAACATATCCTTCAATCTCCTGGAGTTTTTCCAGAGATATCTGCGGAAGGTCACTACGGAAATAGTCACTATATAACTCTTCCATCCTGTCAAGAGCATCCTTCATATCATCGCCGGATAAGTTCACATCCCCGGCCTTAAGGAGATTTCCATAGTAATCAAAGGATGCAATCTCATCGCCCTTATGAATATCCTTTAAGGTATCAATAACAACCTGTGAAATGCTTCGAATAATTGTGAGCCTTCTTCTAACATCCTCCGGCAGATTATCAAAAACAAGATATTCCGCATATGTGGCATATTCACTGGTTAAACGCACAAGTTCAAGATGACAGTTACGCTCTGCAATGATTTTTTCCAGGACTCTCATCCTTATCTTCATTATGTCAGTCTGTTCCAAAGAACGATTATAAGTTCTTCTGTCAGTCTTCTTATCCTCAATTATCTTTTGAAGATTCTCAACCTCTCTGGCAATTCCAACCAGGGTGGTATATTCATTAATCTCTGATGTCTGCCTCTGGGCCTTAAGGAAATGAAGCCTGAAGTTCTCTGCCTTCACCTCATCTCTCTTACCTGCAGTAGACGCTGCATTGGAGATTCTCTTCATCGACTTATCAATCGCAATACCCACAGTCTCTGTATCCTGAAGGGCCTGCTGATATTCTTCATAAAGTTTGGTATCCTCAACATACTTGGCGTGATTCGTAATGAACTCGCTCTTCTTCGGTTTAGGAATATCATCATATTTATCATATTTGCAGGTAAACAGGTTCTTCATATTAACGGTAATCTCAGGAAGGATCATAACTCCGTTAATATCGAAAACATATATACCCTTACAATCATCATTTACATAGGCAATCTCATCCGGAATAATCTGAAGGATGGCCTCAACACCTGTATCCTTGTCAAGAAGCTTCTCCTCCCCGAATATATCAATGAGATCCTTGTCACCAATACGCACTGAAGACAGGAAATGAGTATACTTATCTGTAGCAAGAGCAATCTCTGTTCTGAGATTCTTCTTATCTATCTTAAGCATATTTTCGCCATATATCGCCCTGCTGAAAGCATTAACAAGATTAACTCTGGCTTTCTTTTCAATTGTCTCTGGGCTGGAACCCTTGGCAAGCTCAAGCTTGGAAAGTATGGTATCATTCACTATTCCGTGAAGCACCGCCACATTACTTTCAATTCCAGGCCACAGGTCATTTAATTTCTTAGCTGGCATAACCCGTTCCTCAAACTACATTTATAAGACAAAGTTTTTTACTCCGCCTACACCTACAATATCACATTTTCGGCGATTTTAACACAATTTTTTAAGGTCTTTTTCCAAATATTACCTTATTTCCTGATACGATAACAACATTACCTGCATCAGATGAATAATCATTAGTCATATTAAGTGATGACCAGTCATCATGATTAAGTGCGTAATCAATGCTTACCGTTCCACCACTTGCCAAAGTTCCGCTTCCCGGAGTAATAACACAAACTGTATCCGCATTATCTCCATCTGCGCTTTCAAACTTACCTGTTACAGAGCTAAGCGCACTGTATGTATCTCCATTTTGCATGGAAGCATAGTAGCAGTTGAAGGTCATTGATTTGGAATCTTCGTTGGTAAAATAATACTCTATACTTATATCGGATAAATCAATGCTGTCTTTACCCTCGTTTGTAATTGTTATTGTGCCGGCAATGCTGTTTACATTAGAACCTGACTGATTATATTTAACCTGAAGTGATAAGTCTCCTTCAGATGCAGTAGATGTTACATTATTTGCAGGCTGTCCACCAGAGCCCTGATTATTACCGCCATTTCCTGAGGCATTTCCTGAATTGTTACCGGAACCATTACCAGAACCACTTCCAAGACTAACCACACTCTGCCCTGCATTATTACCCTGATCAGGCTCACTACCAAAGATTAATTTGCCATCTTCATATAAAGCAATTTTTGTGGTTAAAACCACATTTCCATTTGGAAGTCCTTCATAGGAATAATCATTTGACGGATCCCAGGCTGTCTTACATATCATTCTGACCTGTGTTTCTTTTTTATAATTCTCCTGTCCACCCGGATAAAGTGAATCATCATAAAGAATACTTAAGTAGTAGATATGATTATCTTCATCCCAGGTCTTGATTCCATCCACATTGGCTCCCTGCATATAATTGGTGGTTATCTCCACATCTTCTGCAGAGCCGCCTGCCGCATAAACTTCTGATAAGTCAATAAAGTATCTTAACTCCAGGTTATTGGCTTTTCTTGCTGGGAAAGAAGATACATTATATGTCATGCACTTAATCTCGGTAAAATCATCGCCGTCAACATTTACAGCAGCCTCTACATACATCTCATCATATGTTATATCTTCTACCGCTCCAAAGTTAACCAGAGTCTGTCCATGATATTTACTATAAAGCGCAGCCATAAGTCCTGTGAATCCTGCATTATAGTCACAGGCTACTTCGTTGGTTGTATAATTTGATACCTCATCTGTATATCCATCAGATGCATCAGGTCCACCAACCAAAGCGCCATATAAGGTATGTCTGAATTCAGCAGGCTCATTCATGTTATTGGCATATGAACCCTGGGCTGTTCTGTGATGCGGATGAGTCGGATAATCTTCACCAAAACCTATAAGATATGAGCGTCCTGAACTACCAAGGGCATAATTAGCCTGACTTACTGCAAAATCCCAGTACGTATCAGCCTTCTTTGAATCCGCTCCATCCCATCTTGAATATATACAGGCAATAAAGGCTGTGGTTGTGGCATAACGAAGTGAGCCCCAACTGTCAAGCCATGCAAGGCCTTTAGGAGAATATGTAATTCTCTCACCATCTGCAGTACCTGTTGTCCAATAATCAAGATGATGTTCTATTTCATCTTTATATTCTTTTTCATCTGTAAGTTTGGCAAGCATCATAAGGCAGCCAATGTGCACATCATCCCAGCACATAGCCCAGTCATAATCATGACCTGCTGCTTCATAATATGTCTTTGCCTTATCAAGATAAGACTTATCATTGGTTGCAATATAAAGCCAGATGGATGCCCATGATAATTCATCTGATGAGCCGCTCCATGAATTATAGAATCCGTTTGCTGCTGTATATCCGTCATCTGAAGGATACTTGGCCGCAAATTCATATAAACTCTTGGCATGCTGTAAGCAAAGTTTTGAATATTCTGCATCTTCATCTTTGAATACTACAGATGCAGCAGCAAGTGATGCAGCAGTTTCAGCACATACTGCTCCGCCCGGATGATCCTTATCCACCTTGTAGGATGGTCTGTTCGTTGCAAGATCCACAACTTCACATGGCCCCCAGAATCCGTGGTCAGAACCACCTTCTCCAACCTGATAATAATAAACCTCATCTTCCGGATGACATTTAATGAAATAATCATTAGCCCATTTAATATTTGCAAGGGCATATTCATACTGATTACTGTCTATATAAGACTGCTTATCCTCATATAAAGACCAGGCAAGCATGGTTGATGTGTAAGACATTGGAAGATTAAATTTTATATTATCTCCCGCGTCATACCAGCCACCTGTAAGATCAATATTATTATCTGAGCCATCACCCAAACAGGAATCTCCCCTCCAGTTACATCTTACTGTTTCAGGAAGAGCACCTGAACGTTGAAGCTCGTAAAAAATAAGAGATTTCTGCAAAGCTTCACCATAATTATAATCACCGGTTCCCTTAATGCCTTCATAGCCCTCACCTTTTGCAGTACCTACAACAATGTGATTACTGATAGAACCATAGTTATGGTCAGAGTCAACACTTACGATGGTCTCATCCGGTTCATCATCTGATTTCTCCTCTGTTGCACCGGCATTACCAGAAACATCATCCAGAGCTTCTTCTATTGCTATCGTCTCTCCATCATTATGCTTCTTTGTTGAAAAATAAAGCAGCACTACTATGCCACTCCACAAAAGTGCAAGGCCTGCTGTAACTGCAATGATTGTAATTATAGTTCTTTTCTTCATTCTTATCTCTTTCTTAGTCGAAAAACCACCCTCCTTTATTTAAGAGGGTGGCAATTCTTTAATCTTTAATTATTATTAATCTTATTTAAATTCAATATAGTCCATGAAATCAACAAGTCCTTCTCTGTTGAAACCGTCCTGTCCTGAACCATAAGGTCTGCACATAAGAATTACTGCTGTCTGCTCATCTTCATTGATGCAGATTGTGATATTTGTGAATTCACCATATGGGCTGATGCCTTCAATAATACCATACTGCCAGTCTTCATCCCAGAAATAAGTTGTTAAAGTATCGTCCTGGCTGATTTTCTCAGTTTCATCATCCTGGAAGAAGTTAGAGCAGATAGCTTCATAAG
>JAEEGJ010013583.1_pt1 | contig 19669 bp, 11 predicted proteins | sample 8958761 | NCBI WGS metagenome assembly JAEEGJ01 (sample SAMN16246546, study PRJNA631951) | gut metagenome | biome: gut microbiome; feature: rumen; material: RS-attached | host: Bos | place: Iran: Karaj | collected 2018-10 | reverse complement strand
TCCTATTAATCTTTACTATACGCAACTAGCGTACCTACAGTTTTTTCGCCAAAATTCAAGGAAGAAGGCATTGCTTCATTCTCACCGATTATAGCAATTCCATTACCTTTCATCTTCTCCAGGAAATCAGAAGCAACCGACTCCTGAGCTTTTTCGTCCAACAAAGAAAGAATATCACGCGCAAAAATCACATCTACCATTGGAAGAGCATTTGCATTCTTACAATCATGGTACTCAAACATTATGCTGTCTTTTATATCTTGACTAAAAGTATACTCCCCATTTGCTTTTTTTGTCAAATAAGAACCATACCAATCTGTAGCTAATTTTGCAGGTATAGACATTAAAGAAGCATTTGAAACGCTCAGAAGATCTATATCCTGTGCATATATCCTTATTTTAGAATCTGGATAACGTTTTTTAAGAACACAAGCAAGAGAATAAGTTTCCATTCCCTTTCCACATCCAGGATTCCAAACAATAATCTGTTTTGCTGAATTATCAGGCAAAATCTTTTCTACAGCAGCTGCATATTCTTTTGTCCACCAACCATCTGTACATGTAGACCAGAAGGTTTCAAGGAACTGTTTAGCTTCTGCTTCATTTTGAATTTGTTTATTACCTTTGCCTTCCCATTCTGTATATCTGTGTTTAACCCATGATTCATTTACAGGAGAAACATAGTATTTAGAATAGTTCTGCAAAGCTTCTTTTACAAATTTTAAGTCTACTTCAGGCTCTTTTGGAGCAGCAGGTGCCGCAGGAGTAGCCGAAACTGAACTTTCTGCAACAGCAGATGCAGCAGCTTTTAACCCACCAGCTGATGGCACAGCAGCCTTAACCTCTGCAGGCTGTGGCTTTGGCTGATACCTGTTAGCAGAATGAGATTCTGCAACCTCTTTTGAAGAGAAAATCTTTGTAATATCAAGCAATACATACAATCTGTTATTACTTTCTACTACACCATCAATATATTTAATATTGATATCTCCGAACAAAGGATGTGGAGGCTGAATTGAGCTCTTCTGAACACCAATTACCTTATCAATTTTATCTACAACAACACCGAACTTCTGGTCTTCTACCTGAAGAATAAGCATATTTTCCAGCTTATTTTCATCACGAGGAGGAACTTCGATATTAAAGAAAATTCTAAGATCAAGGATAGGAATGATTTCACCACGAAGGTTATATACACCAAGTACAAAAGGAAGTGTATTTGGAACGAAGGTAAAACGTCCTGCCTTTGCAATTTCCTTAACATGCATAATATCGATTGAATAATCTTTATCTGCAAGTGAGAAGGTTACCATCTTAAAATCAACAAGAGCGGCATTTTCTTTTTTCTCTTCAAGCTGCTGAGCAAGCTGTGTTGCAACTAAAGTCTCATTTTCTGCACTCATAAAATACCTCTATTATTGAGCATATTGTGCATCTTCCTGAGCCTGAGCAAGAAGTTCCTGCTTTACACCAAGATCAAGAAGCTGACCAACATCTATAATCAGTGAAACCGAACCATCACCAAGAATTGAAGCACCAGCAATTCCAGGAGAATTAGTGAACTGATCTTTGAGAGGTTTAATTACAACGTCCTCTTCACCAATCAGGGCATCTACCATAACACCAATCTTCTTTTCCTGTGTACCTACAATTACGATATAGCATTCGTCTGATTTAACAGTTTCTGCAATACCAAAGAGACGTGAAAGTCTGAGAATACTGATAACCTCGTTACGAACGTTCAAAATCTCGTAATTATCAATATGGTTGATTTCTGAAATATTAATACACTGGCTTTCAATTACGTTTGCAATAGGAATTGAGTAAACCTCTTTTCCAACTCTTACAAGGAGACCCTGAATAATTGCAAGTGTAAGCGGCAGCTTAATAACAAAGGAAGTTCCCTTACCCTTTGCAGAGTTGATGGAAATTGTTCCCTTAAGGTTATTAATCATAGTCTTTACTACATCAAGACCAACACCGCGTCCAGAAATATTTGAAATCTTATCTGCTGTAGAGAAGCCAGGCTGCATAATCAGATTGAAAGCATCCTGTTCTGTAACAGCCTTATCCGGATGAATAAGACCACGTTCTACAGCCTTCTTGCGAACCTTTTCTACATCAATTCCGGCACCATCATCTTTAATTTCAATTACAATCTGGTTACCTTCGTTAGAAGCCTTAAGGAGGATTGTTCCTGTTTCAGGCTTACCGGCAGCGGCACGAACCTCTGGAGTTTCAATACCATGGTCTACAGAGTTACGTACACAGTGCATGATTGGATCGAGAAGATCTTCTACTACTGACTTATCAAGCTCTGTATCCTCACCTTCAATTACCAGGTCAATCTTTTTATTAAGATCTCGCTGCAGGTCGCGTACTACACGAGGGAAGCGGCTGAAAATCTGATTGATAGGAACCATTCGGATCTTCATTACGCCTTCCTGGAGGTCGCCGGCAATAGTACCCAGGTTCTGAGTATAAGAACGGAAACGTCCAGAAATGCTCTTTGCTTCAGATTCATACTCATCAAAGATATTGCTGAGTGAACCGTATTCCTTAAGAATATTTTTTCTGATATCTACAGTTGAAACACCTTCTTTAATCTGCTCCATGTAATCCGGGAGACGGTCAAAGAGGTTATGCAGACGCTCCTTGTATTCTGCTTCAATAGACTGGAAGCGGGAAAGCTCAGCGGCATTCTGCATAGCAAGCTGGTTGAAAGAAGCCTTATTAATAACAGCCTCTGATACAAGGTTCAAAAGGTTATCGATTCGGCGTGAATCTACGCGGAGAATTGAGCCCTGCTGTGCATGAGCGGCAGCGGCCTCTTTCTTAGCGTCAGCCTTTTTCTCTTCTTTCTTTGGTTCCGGCTTAAGTACGTTATCGTTAAGAATATCTCCAAGTAAAGCAGACTGCTCGTCTGTCATATTTCCGGCAGGAACGTCGTCTGAAGGAGTTATTGGAGCCGAAGCGGCAGGTGCAGCGGCCTTTGGAGCAGCGGCAGCCTTTGCTACAGCAGGATCTGCGGCAGTTCCAGTTGTGTAATCTTCAAGAAGATGAGCATCTGTAATAAGAGTTACATCACTGAGGAAGGCACAATCTTCAATTTCCGGACCATCTGCTTCGGTAGCAACATAATAGAATACATTCTCGTAGAACTGATCTTCGTAAAGTGCATCAAAATCTGGAACTGTTTTTAATACGTTTCCTACATTTTTGAGGGCAGCGAAAACCTGGATTCCGCCTACTGTATTCATTGGATTATTTTCATCGAATTTAACTGCGATACACCAGAGCTTCTGGTTACCTTCGCAAGTCTGTTTAAGCTCTGTAAAGTCTTCTTCTGTAATATCTGGAAGAACAAGAGCATCTGCAGAAGCGGCTGGCGCTGCAACAGGAGCTGGCTGTGGAGCGGCCGGCTTTGGTGCTGCGGCAGGCTTTGGCTTTGCGGCAGCTGGAGCTGCTTTTCCACCACTCTGCGGAATATAGCCATGAAGTTTTTCTACGATTGAATCAATGTTTTCTTCGTAAACACTTCCATTCTGGCGTGCTTCAAGCATTGCCTTAATAACATCTATAGAAGTAAGAAGAAGATCTACTACATCTTCATCTACCTTGAGTCTGTCTGAACGAATCTCATCAAGCACATCTTCGACAATATGTGTAAAGTGAGAAAGCTCCATCATTTCTACAGTTGCAGAACCACCCTTAAGTGTATGCGCTGCACGGAATATCTCATCAATCGCTTCGTGATTTGAAGGATCATTTTCAATAACGAGAATATTACTCTCCAGCTGTTCTACCTGCTGTTCTGCTTCAGCGAAGAAGTCTTTCAACAGTTCTTCGTTATTTGGGTCAAGATAATCACTCATATAGAACTATTATACCTCGAAAACGCCATATTTCAAGCGAAAACGTATTTTTATTAAGAAATTTCTTTTCTGGCCTTTTTTCTAATGTTCTGGTAATTTTCTGCCGATAAAGAAACAGGAGCATTATATTATGAATAGAAAACATATATTTTTACTGGCGGCAGCTATTTTTATCTCAACTGAACTCTTTGCCGCAACCTCCTTCTCTGGTCTGGCAGGCGGAAAGCTTAATTACGGGGCTAATCCTGAAGAAAAAGATTTTGACCCGGATTTGAAGCTTCAGGCCTTTTTTGCAGGCCAATTTAACTTCAGTCAGAATGTCTGGAGTCATCTGGAATTTTCTATTAATACAGGTGATTTCTTGTCTCAGTCTATCTTCCATGAAACAGAATCTCTCTTCCAGATAGATGAAATATCCCTGATTTTCAGAGGTAATATGTACAACAGTGCAAATTACCTGAGTGCTTTTATGGGAACTTACGATCCTATAGGTTCTGATGTATTCCTTCAAAGATATTTCAATATTAAACCTATTAATTCTAATATTACAGAAAGCTATCTTGGTCTTGCAGGTTCAATCCTCTACCCTCATTTTGGAATTGGTATTGCAGATGTTGTTAAATTGTACAACGAGCCGATTGCTTTTGGTGGTTATGTATATCTGAATCATGAAGATAAGGATTACTATGTTTTGAATGCTGACCTTCGCTTTGCTTCTGTTTTGAGCTACTTTACCTGCGATTTTGCCGGTGGTATTGGTGTTCCCCTTGCAGACAAATATAAGGGAGAAGATGTTTTTATTGCCATAGACAAGGTTTACTGGCACGCCGGAACAACTATGCTTATCGGTAACAACTTTACAAACTCTTTATTTATGCAGGCCGGCATTTACAACGCAAGCTTCAGGGCTAAACAGGAAAGCTCTATTGTTTCACCGCAGGATATTTATATTCTCTTAGAGCCAAGATTCCTGCTTGGAAACACTCATTTGAATATAAGCCTCTACTCTCTTCCAGAACAGACTGTTAAAAAGCTTCTTTTAGTTGAAGATACTATGGGACTTAACGTAAATCTTTTCTCTTCGGCTTCTTTGGCTTCTTCTAACTCGCTTACCTACGGTGTTCACGTCTGCTTTTCTCTGATTAACAAGACTATTGAAGACCTTAAAGAAATTCAGAAAATTACAACCGATGACCTTAATGTTGCCATAACTCCTTATATTGAATCTGATTTCCTTTCTGGCCAGCTGCACTTCCAGGGAAGCATTCGTCTTATGGATTTTGTACGTGAAAAAGCAAGCCATGCCTTCTCTCTTGACTTAGGATATAGAACAAAATTCTAAAGATTGATAAAATAGACCTTAAGATTTTATATTCTAATTCTTAAGGATTATTAAAAATGAAAAACATTCAGAACAAGTGGATCCGCGGAGCTATTCCTGCTCTGCTTCTCCACTGCAGTATCGGTACCGTATACTGCTGGTCAATTTTCAGCCAGGAAATTGCAGACTACATCGGCTTTTCAAAGGGCGCTGTAGAATGGGCATTCAGCTTTGCAATCTTCTTCCTGGGTATGTCGGCTGCCTTCCTGGGCGGTCTTGTAGAAAAAAATATTCACAAGTCATCTTTGATTGCCTCAATCACCTTTGCACTTGGTATGGCCGGAACAGGCTTCTTTATCTGGTACGGTGGAGCACATCCTCACAGTGTACTTTCTCTGGTAGGAATCTACCTCAGCTACGGCTTTATTATGGGTATTGGTCTTGGAACCGGTTACCTTTCTCCTGTTAAGACACTTATGCTCTGGTTCAAGGACAAAAAAGGTCTTGCAACTGGTCTTGCTGTAGCAGGCTTTGGTGCCGCAAAGGCTATTGCTTCTCCAATTATGACCCGCATGCTTGCCGGTCTTGGCGAAGGCGGCGTTTACAAGATGTTCTATATTCTTGCCTGTGTTTACTTTGTTATGATGTTCGTTGGTCACCTTATTCTTGCTAAACCTGAAGGCTGGGTTGAACCTCAGACTAAGTCTAAGGAAGAAGGTATCATCGCTACTCTTAAGACAGAGCCGATTGCTTCTTACATCGGAATCTGGCTTATGTTCTACATCAACATTACCTGTGGTCTTGCCATCATTTCTCAGGAAAAGATGATTGTTAAGTGTGTAGGCCTTGGAGCTTTTGCAGGAATCATTTCTACAATTTCTGCTCTCTTCAACGCAGGCGGACGTCTTGGTTTCTCTGCCTGGGCAGACAAGCTTAAGGACCGCAACACAATCTATAAGCTGATTTTCACCCTTTCTATTGTTTCAACATTAATCGTACTTCTTACAAAGGGTATTGCTAACGGCTTCGGAAACACTCTTCTTATCATCTTCGTACTTGCTTTGATTTTCATTGTAAACGCTGGTTACGGCGGAGGCTTCTCTAACGTTCCTACCCTCCTTTCTGACCACTACGGAATGGGTAATATTTCTGCTATTCACGGAATTACACTTTCTGCCTGGGCATTTGCTGGTCTTACAGGAAACCAGATGGCTTCTTACATTGTAAAGCACACTGGAGAATTCATTGAAGTTGCCGGTGTAAAGGCAAACCCAATCGGCTATCAGAACGTTCTTATCGTAACAACAATTTTGTATGCTGTTGCTATGTGTTTGAGCTGCTTCCTGGTTAGACCTATGAGCAAGAAGAATGCATAGATGCTGAAACAAGTTCAGCATGACGTTTTAATCAAGTAATAAATAATTGGTAATCAGCATGAAGGATTTATCCGGCTGCTGAATACCAGTTGCAAGAAGCCTGACTTTCTTATAAGTGCCGTCTTTTCTTACTGCACGGTAATCATAAGAAACAGGCTTTTTTATTCTGGTAAGGAAAGCCTTTACCATCATAGCCTTAAAGCCGGCCCTGTCCAAAGGATGGATTACCGACATGGCTTCTTTTTCAGTCCAGTTCAAAACTTCTTCTTCCGAAAAGCCCGAAATAGATGTAAAGGTTTGATTTACACGCAAAACCCTTATTTTTATAGCAGAAAGAATACTCTTAAAATCTACGGAAATATGCATAAGACACATACCAATCTGAGAGTTATCCATCATCATTCCCAGCTGGGTATTTGAAATTTCAAGAGTACTCTCTGTAATCTTTTCATTGGTTATATCTTCTGCAAGCAGATAGAAGGAATGCTTCTGCCCGTTATGGCTTATTTCCCAGATATGATTTTTAATCCAGATAGGATTCTGCTTTACATAGGTTCTTACCTCGGCACTGCAGGTAGCCTCTGTATTTTCAGAAAGAGATTTTTTTACAGTATCAATCAAAAGCTGGGTAGAAGCCTTTCCTACAAGCTGGCGCAGATGCTTTTTAACCTCTGCAAAAGTCAGGCTTTCAATCTCAAAAAGCTTGAGGTATTTTTTATTTGTACGGATCAGGCTTAAAGCCTCTGTTTTATCATCATATTCAAAAATTGCCGCAGGTCCCGTAAAGTCTTCGAACATAAGACTTTCGGAAGAATCCGGGGTAAGGAATTTACGAACATCTATCTGGCCGAAGGTTCTAGGCCTATAGAGAGAAGCCTGTCTGTCTGAAGTCTTTAAGAAGGTAAGAAATTCCTTTTCCGGCATTGGCTTTGCATAGAGGAAGCCCTGGAAAACATTTACACCGATGGAACGGAGGAAGTCTGCCTGTTCCTGGGTTTCTACACCTTCGGCAACTGTAATGTATTCGAGGCCCTGAGCCATGCGTACTACGTAATTAATAATTGTACCGCCACGGTTCATGCTGTCATCGCCATTAACAAAGCCCATGTCGAGCTTAAGAATATCTATAGGCATATCCTTTAAGGAATTCAAAGACGAATAGCCGCTTCCAAAGTCGTCCATGGCAATTGAATAGCCGAGCTCCCTCAGCTTGCTGATTTGTGTATTTAAGAGAGCCTGAGATTTTATTGTAGCACTTTCGGTAATTTCGAAGTGAATGTACTTTTCTGGTATCTGATATTTTTCCTTGAGTCGTTTTACTATGTAATAAATTCTGTCGGTCTCCAGGCTTATTCTTGAAATATTAATTGAAATTGGAACCGGCTCTATTCCTTCATCCAGCCAGGAACGTACATAAGCAAAGACCTTTCCCCAGATTTCTTCGTCCAGGAAACGAATAAAACCGTTTTTTTCGGCCACGGGGATGAAGAGGTCAGGCGATATAATATTGCCGTCGGGCTCGATCCAGCGGCAGAGGGCTTCCGCCCCGACGAGTTTATTGCTGGAGGCGGAATATTGCGGCTGGAACCAGACATTAAATTCACCGTTATTCAGAGCCTTCTGCATTTTGGCTGTTAAATCTGCTTCCAGATAAGTGCGTTCAATATTCTTTTCTGTAAATACCGTAAAGGTATTCTGTACGGAAGAAATATTATTTCCCATGCAGAGAGAGGCCTGGGTCATGGCAGACCTTAAACCAGACTGGACATTTGTAATTCTGATTCCAAAGTGCATGGTTATAGGGAAGGTAATATTCAGGGAAGAGCAGTCAAAGGCCTTGCAGGACTGAAGTCTCTGAAGATTATCTACAGTGTTTTCCATACATAAAGCAAAACTGCCGCCGCCAAGTCTGGCAACAACGCCCTGCTCTCCCGCAATCTGACGCAGGGTTGCGGCAATCTGCTTTAATACAGAAGTTCCTATTTCAAAATTGTAGAGATCATTAATAATCTTAAGTTTATTTACATCGCCGACCGCAATAATAAAGTTCTTGTTCGGATTCCTTGCCATGAGGATTCCGCATTCTCTATGGAAGGCCGGTGGAGTTAAGAGACCTGTATCGGCATCTGTATTAATTCGTTTAAGCAGCAGGTCGTTCATGTAATGAATACAGCTTTCTTTTCTGCTGTAACCGAAGGCAATTGCGTGCACAAGCTCCTGGCAGCTGTTATAACCACAGGAACGGCAGTTTATGCTCTGCTTCTGCGGAGTATCCTTGAGCATGTCTGCAAAAATTTCATTTATTGCGCTTTTTGGAACCTTAAACTTCTGGCAGGAATAATCTGTATAGCTGCGTTTAAAATCTTCCGGACGAATATACTTAAACTGAGCGGCAATCTGCTTGTAAAATTTTTCAGGATTTTCAATATCCCTATTGTTTTCGTATACTCTTTTTTTGATTTTATCGATATTTTTGTAAGTTGTTTTTACATCAAAGGTTCTGCCATCAAAACCAGGACCAGAAATACAGCCGTTTGCACAGGCAGTAACCTCTGCCATTATAGGATGTATTTCATTGTATTCTTCATCGTTAAACAGATAAAGAGATGTCATATTGCCTTCAGAAAAACCAACCAATGGAACAATATTTTCTGTTCTCGGGAAGAAATAAGCAATAAGATCGGAAAAAGCTCCACCCTTTGCAACAAGAGAACCAAAGCCGGAAGCAGTAAGATCAAGACTTCCCTTTTCTTTATAATCATCAAGATTATACTGTGAAAGCTTTTCCATTACCCTCATAAAGGAAATATTGTAATCAAGATTTCCGCCCGTATTTTCAGAAATTACTTCGTCTTTACTTGCTACACAGGCACTCAGATAGGCAATTTTATTTGAATCATCAAGATATTTATGAGCATAAATAGCCGTAGCGACAGATGCGGGCTGTACAGGAATCAGCTTTCCTAATAAGAATGGATGATATTTTTGAATAACCGTAACAAGTGCCGGACAGGCATTACTTATAAACTGCCTTTCAGCGGCAGGAAGATTTCGAGTTTCTTTAATATGCTTAGCCGTCAGGTAAGCAGAAATTTCACGGCCAAAGCCGCCGTCATAAACCTTTTCTACACCAAGAGACTTAAGGCAGCCTATAATACCTTCTGCCCTGTTTCCATATAAACCAAAGAAGGTTGGAGCCAGAATAACCGAGATTTTTTCGCCCTTTTCCAGATCAGCAAAAAAGGCTTCTGAATCATCACGGAAGTCGCGGGCATTGTGTACACATACGTTAATACATTTTCCACAGTCATTACACTTTCTGGAATCAATTTCCATATGTACAATGCCGTTTTTTACAACAGACACATTGGCGCCCATAAGAGAACAGTTGCTTATACATTTATTGCAGGCAATACAATTATCATTTGTAAAAATTACGCCTTTATTGTATCTGTCCATACTTCCACCTTATTCAAAAACAAGCAGAACCATTGTCTGATTCAAATGAATAAAATCCAGCTGCTCGCCATAACCGGAAATACCAATGAACTTGCCGTAGCCCCTGAGCTGATTCACAAATTCGCCAAAAGAGTTTTGTTCTTCAAAAAGCATGGTCCGCAAAAAACAGTTCACAGAAATTGAGAAGGATGGCTTTGCAATTTCCCCTTCTACGCGGCGAGAAGTTTCCCGCCATACTCTGTGAATATCATCGGGCTCAAGAAGTAACATTCTTGTATGATTATAGATTCTGGAAAAATATGAAATTGAACCGTCTTCAAAAAGCTGATCCGCAGAGGTTATATAAATGTCTCCGTCTACAAGACGTCCCATAGGATGCTGAAAAAGATTATCTTCCAGTTTTTCCAGAGGAACTCCAAGTGTATTTGCCAGAATGTCTGCGGCCGGCTGATTGTTATATTCAATTACCAGTCTTTCCTCGCAGTCTACGTAGGTGGCGGCAAATTTATACATTGTGGGCTTGTAAACATTTTCGCGGAAAAAGCCTATTTTGCCCTCCAGGTTATGAATGAAAACAAAGGCGCAGGTCTGCTTATATAAATCTTTTCCCAGAGAAACAAAGGTTTCACGGCGGTCTGAAGGAGAACCCGCTGAACCACCGGCAACCCGTATTCCGGTTCCTTCAAGCACCTCTTCAAAGGTATCGAGAACCAGTTCCTCCCCTTTTCCAAAGGAAGTTACAAATTCCAGGCAGCAGGTATTTTCGTAAGAAGAAAGCTTGTCCAGGGCCTGCTGAATATGAGCCTTATACATAGAAGGATGTCTGTCTACATCGAAAATAAGCCCGGCAGCAACCTCTATTCCGGAATTGATTGACATAACGGAAGCACCGCAGTGGCTGTAGCCTTCTGAAGAATAGTTAATATAAGTGGTCGAACCGATTACAACTGCCTCCGGATACCTTTCCTGCAGCTTCAGGGCAAAATACCAGAGCATATCAACTTCGGCAGTAATAATAAGGAGGATTGGCTTTATTTCATTGGCATCAAGCTGTGTTTGTATTTCTGAATAAGCTTCTTCGTTTACCGAACTTGACGAAAGAGCAAGAACACATCTTTCCAAAAAGCACCTCCTTACGAACGTTTATTTTCACGGAAGAAAAGCATAAATACCTTAAGCAGAGAAGGCATATCGACAGGCTTTACAAGATAAGCATTTACACCAACATTAAAGGCATTTGTTTTTTCTTCAGGCAGAGCATCTGCTGTGAGTGCAACAATAGGAATCTGTGCAACCTTTGGATCCTTAAAGTTTCTGATAATCTTAGTGGTTTCGTAGCCGTCCATAACCGGCATCTGAAGATCGAGAATAACAAGGTCGTAGGTTCCAGGCTCGCTGTCGCGGAGCTTTTCAATTGCGAAAGAACCGTCAATTGCTTCGTCAACAATAAAGCCTTCTTCCCGCATTGCTTCAACAAGAATTTCGCGGTTAAGCTCATTATCATCAACAACAAGAATATGACGTCCTTTGAAATCGTAAATAAAGATATCCTGCTCTTCTTCAACTTCTGTAAGAGAAGGAATAGAAAGCGGAACTGTAATCGTAAACTCCGTACCCTTACCCAGCTCACTTACAACTTCAATTGTACCGCCCATAATTTCGGTAAGCGATTTAGCAATTGTAAGGCCGAGTCCAGTTCCTTCTGCAGAAACAGGCGAAGACTTGTCGCGGGCGAAAGGTTCAAAAACATGCTCCAGGAATTCCGGTGTCATTCCGCAGCCTTCATCCTTGATATGGAATTCATTTATGATTTTACTTTCGTCTTCTGAAGAAAGCTGAATAACCGCAATAGAAATTGTTCCGCCTTCGTATGAATACTTTACGGCATTACTTACAATATTTAAGAGAATCTGATTCAGACGCAGGTTATCGCAGGAAAGTACATCTTCGTCGAGCATGCTGTAATCAAAATCCATCTTAAGCTTTTTATGGTCAATTTCATGCTGAAGAATCTGGCAGACATTATCTATAATCTGATGAATACTGCACATTTCTTCTTCGACGGCAGTCTGGCCACTGTCGATTTTTGACATGTCGAGAACTTCGTTTATGAGGTTCATAAGGTGGCCGGAAGCACGGGATATTTTTTCCAGGCTGTCTGCAAGCTTTTCAGGATTATCCATATTCTTTTTTGCAATCTCGGTAAAACCGATAATGGAATCCATTGGAGTACGGATATCGTGAGAAACGTTTGAAATAAAGTCCTGCTTCTGCAAGATGGCTTCATTAGCCTCACGAATAGACTTTATTATTGTTTTACTAAGCTTTTCATAAACATGTGTCTGATATCTGAAAATGGATGCAATGATAACTACAACGGCAATCATAGTGATAACCATATCCATGAGTACCATTTTCATATTTTCCATCTTCATAATGATTTCTGGATGATAATATGAATAAATTATTAATGCTATAAATTCTATTATGCTGCCTATAAAAACAGGTATACAGCTTTTCCCTTTTATAAGAAGGAAGGGAAATATAAAGCCCAGAAGACACCAGAGCGGCATTCCGCTTTCTATACCGCCGGAAGTAATATAAAGACCTGGAAGAACAAGATTATTAAATACAATTGAAAATACTATAATAGAAAGCTGAGAGCGTTTAAGGCTGTTTGCAACCCAGAAAATAACTATAAAAAGAATTAATGATATAAATGAAAAAATCTGTGTATAGATATTCTGGTTCATTATAACAGAGTTTATACAGGCAAAACCTACCCCCAGAATACCTACAAGAAGGATGATATTGAGAAGTCTGTGTTGTATATCAAATTGTTCGCCGAAAAAACGCCTTATGAATTTATTATCCTTCAGCATATCGTTTCATTATATCACCACTTTCTTAGTTTTACAAAATCATTTTTATACCATATAATTAATTAACAGATGCGAGGTAGTTTTTAATGCAGAATTCGTTTTTTGATGTGAGAATGTGTCCTGAAAATCCAAAATGGGAACAGGCAAACAAGCGGGAAATCCCAATTTATGGGCGAAATAACGAAATAAGAACAGAATTTGAACGCGATTACACAAGAATTCTTCATTCACAGGCTTACCGCCGCCTTAAACATAAAACCCAGGTATTTTTTGCTCCCCATAACGACCATATCTGTACCAGAATGGAGCATGTTATGCACGTTGCATCCGTTGCAACTACAATTTCAAAATATCTGGGCCTGAACGAACAGCTTGCCGGCGCAATTGCAATGGGACACGATATTGGTCACGCCCCTTTCGGCCACCACGGAGAAGACTGCCTTAATAAGCTGCTTGAACAGAAGGAAGGTCATAACGCGCCTAAGAAATTCTGGCATGAACGCAACAGTCTCTTTTTTGCTGATTTTATAGAAACTCTGCCGGATCCTAACGGCTATGAACAGCCTCTTAATTTGACCTACGCAGTTCGCGACGGCTTAATCTGCCACTGTGGAGAAATTGACCAGCAGGCTATAAAACCCCGTGAAGAAGCAATTGACCTCTATTCTATAAAACGGCCGGGCTTTATTCAGCCTTACACCTGGGAAGGCTGCGTAGTAAAAATCGCCGACAAGATTGCCTACCTGGGCCGCGACATAGAGGATGCCCGCGCCTATCATATAATTGATATGGCGGCATACAGGGAGCTCCGCGAAATTGTAGGCTCAACGCTTGGTTTTGAGAGAAAGGGGGCGCGGGCATTACGGAGCGGCAAAGCCGTAAACACGACAACCCTTATAAATGACCTGATAATGGATTTATGCGAACAGAGCAGCCCGGAAAAAGGTCTGTGCTTTTCCGAAGAATACTTCCGCTTTATTCTGGAGCTGAAAAAGTTTAACTTCGCGAGAATCTACCGACACTGGCGTCTTGGCGAGTTTGCAATATATGCAGAAAACATAATAGGCACTCTTTTCCGCACCCTGCAGAAAACAAAGATTTATGCAGAAACCGGCCGTGTAGCCCAGGCCCTGCGTTTTTACCCTAAGCTTTGTTCTACCTTTGAAGACTGGCTTATTAAGTACACTGTATATCAGCCTTTTGATACCAGCCGCCACAGCTTTGTAGACCGCAAATCCGTGCTCAAATATAACACACAGCCGGTCTTCGACCTGCACGATAACGAGTCTTACACAAAATGTATTATTGAATTTATTTCGGGAATGACCGACCAGTTTGCAATTCAGGTTTACGAAGAAGTAATTACATTCTGATTTGTAGTTCTTTTCAAAAGTTCCACACACTCAACTGGTGGCAGCGGACGGCTGTATAAGAAGCCCTGAATATAGTCTACCCCGGCCCTCTCCACAAGGTAATTCTGATTATTTGTTTCAACACCTTCAACGAGAATCTTAAAACCAACGCCCTTGAAGGTGCTCACTAAATCAAAGAAGAGGCTTACTCCCTTCTGACCATTTTCCATGGCAAGCACAAGAGAACGGTCCATTTTAATAGTAGAAAATGGAAGAGAAATAACGTTTGTAAGATTTGAATAGCCGGTTCCAAAATCATCGAGATAGAATTTAACGCCGGCTTTTGCGAGTGCAAGCATATTTTCCATTACAAGGTCATAATTATCAATAAAGATACTTTCGGTAATTTCCATAATGATGCTTTCTGGAGAAAGCCCGAAACGCTCTATTGTATTCAAAACGTTTTCTACAACCTTAGGATTCATCATCTGATAAACAGAGAAGTTTATTGAAACGGCATGTACGGTTTCGCGGTTTTCGGAAATAAACTTGCATACCTTTTCAAAAGCAACAAAGCCCAGAAGTTCAATAAGACCGCGGCTTTCTGCAACCTGAACAAATTCCTGAGGAGGAATATCGCCAAGTTCGGTATTCTTTAAGCGGGAAAGGGCTTCCATATATTCAAACTTCTTTTCATTAATTGAATAGATTGGCTGGAACCATACCTGAAACTGTTCGCTTTCCAGAGTAAGTTCGCGTTTGAGAATTCTGTAAATATAGCGTTTTCTTTCTCTGTCCACAAAAACTGATTCATCACAAATCTGAAGATTTTTAAGCTGCGAAGTTTTAGCACGAACCTGCATGCTGTTCAGAAGATCTATCATAGAATCATAATCTTTATCTTCCTTTGAAAAAGGCAGAGCCGCAGAATAAGTTTCTATCGGAATAGGAATTATTGAGTTGATATCCGAGCAGAGCTTTTTGATTTCGGAAATAATTTTCCGGCTTTTTTCCTCCACTTCATTTACATTTTTTCCGATTGCCGCAAGCCGGTTCATAGAAAGAATATAGGCAGAGCGAGGAAAGTTTGCCATCATTATTTCGCCCAGATGAAGATACATACGGTTAAGCTCGGAAACATCAAGGCTCGATTGAATCATATTAATATTATCGATTGTCAGAATATAAAGCACGCCATCTTTGCGCTTCATATTAAGGCGTTTTCGAAGACGGGTTTCTGTCATAAGCCCTGTTTTAATGTTTATTTCCAGAGTATAAGACTGAATGGTCATGTAAGCAAAAAGCACAGAGGTAAAGGATGCAACGCCGGTAAGCAGAACCCTTGGGAATACAAACTGTATTGCGACAAATATCAGGGATATAAACGGATACAAAATAAATACCCAGAAAATCCGGCGGGCAAGCTTTTTGCGCTGAATCAGAACTGTAGAAATAATAGTGAGGCCATAACCCATTGTAAGAATATAGGTGATGTTTTTTACAGAACCTCTTATATAGCCTTGTACAGGATCAAAATGGAAAATCCAGCCGGTTTTAAAATTGATTAAAACAAAAAGAAGATAAATACTCTGTATTACACCAAGAATTCCGTTAAAGATTCTGCGTTTTTTATCATTCTGCATGGTAAGCTCACAAACGTAGCTTGTCATAACAAAAGGACTAAAAAGCAGCACAAAAAAGTAAAGTGAAGTTACCAGCGTGCAGAAGAAAAGCGGTATCTCGGTAAAGTGGGCAATATTGTAAACAGAAATAATATTGAAAAAGGAAGCAAAAAATGTTCCCAGGGCGGCGTACAAAAAATAACGCTGCCTTCTATCGTACAGGACATACGAGAGAACTGTATTAACACAAATAAGAAAGGCTCCCCAGCAGGTAATCAGTTCGCCAATACAATAGTAGTCCGAGATTCCAAATTCCATTAATTATATGATAACACAGAAAATAGCGGCGTGCAAAAGGATTTTCTAATTTTTTGTTATATGTTTTAATTTCCGGAATCCATTATTTCTTCTATTGTTTTTACATACCCTGCTCCCCAGTATTCGCAGAGAATCTCGTAGGCCTGGGGACGGAGCTCGGGTATAACGGCAGTCCTGAGGCGGATTATTGTAGTATGCAGAAAGCGGCGGGACATTTTCCGAAGAGCTTCCCTTTCTTCTTCTGATAAGTCTCCTTCAAAGGTAAGCAGAAGGGAATAGACAGAAGCGGTAGTACACTGGCGCCGCCAGGTTTCTAAATCTGAAACTGCTTTATTGCTGGTTATACCTTCATTTTCCTGATAGTAATAAACTACATCTGGAATTGCGACATAAGATTTTGCATAAAAAGCCATAAAAAAATACATGGGAGTATCTACAGAAAGAGAACACTCCATGTAAGGAATTGATTCAAAGGCTTTAAGATATAGCTCCCGCTTAACCAGCTTTGCCCACAAAAAGGCAGAAGAAGAATGCTGAACCAGCCAGGATTTTAAGATGTTGGGCCCGCTTAAAGTGCAGACCTGGTGGGCGGCGAATCTTTTTTCTGTAATATCGGTTTTGCCTTTGTTGAGATGATAGACCCGGTCTGTGCCGCAGGTGATATCTGCATCAGTTTTTACTGCCTCATCATAAAGAGTTTTTACCGCGCCTTCTGCAAGAAAATCATCGCTGTCTACCATTAATATATATTTTCCGTGGGCCTGCTCTACAAGCTCGCGGCGGCTTTCCAGAAGCGGAACATACGAAAAATGCTCAACATAAACAAGAGGGATTTTTGTCTGCCTCATAAAGTCGCGGGCAATTTTTTTACAGCCCCTGCCCCGCTCGTCTTTGCCGGTAGAGTTATCGTTGATTAAGACAAGCTCAAGCGAAGTAAAGGTTTGCAGCTGAGCCGCCACCGAGTCCAGGCAGCGGGTAAGATGCTGCTCTGTGTTGTGCACGGGAATGCAGAGAGAAACAAGAGGTGCGGCAGAAGCGGATGCGGAGTTTCGGTGGAAAAGCACGGTTAGTCTTCAAGCATATATGCTTTAATACTCAACTGGCCATACCCAGTAACAGGTGTATTGGAAAACTGTCCGCCAGAATATGTATAATAAGAATAAGAAATATTAGGAGTACTCATTTGAACAGAAGAGAAAGTTGGTTTATTCGTTATTGTTTTGAACTCCAGAGAAACATCATTCTTTACAGTATTTGCCATAGAAAGATTTTCCAGATCTATTTCAACTACACGGTCCACTTTATGACATCTGAAAACTCCATCAGTCAGAGTATAGAAAATATAACCAGTATCTGAAACAACTAATTTCTTAGGCTTAATGGCAATAAATTTTTCTGGCCCTGCGAAATAAGAAGCACTGTCATTATAAGGTGCTCGAACTCTATATACAGGACTTGAATTTTCGAAAGTATATGCAAAATAATCCGTCAGGTTTTTAGAATTATATCCCTTTACAGGATTTTGCCCACCAATTAAACATGCAGCCTTTACACTTGTTAAGTCTGTATCAGGAGCAAAACCAATTACAGTACAAGAATAATCTGACAGATTAACTTTTATAATTGCTCCCCGTGAAGTGTATGCATTTGTACCACTTACAAATTCATTTAGAATGATATATACGTTACCTTCCTGATAAATAATATCAGAAGCATTAGTATTGTTTGAACAGCTAAGACCTGTAATAATTAATGGACTATCAGTAAGTGTTATATTTGTACCACTTTCACCTAAAGCTCCATGCATTAAAGACAAACCATAAGTGCTATTAGTATTATTGTAAACAATATGAGGTATATACACTACTCCATCATAAACAGCAAAACAAGGATTATTTCTTTCTGAATCGTTAAATGTATAAGTTTCTCCAATAGACAAAGTATTACCTGAAAGAGATAGTTTTTTTATAGTGCCGGTAGAGTTGAAATAATAATATCCATACAGAATACTGTTTTTTTGATCCATTGTTATTGTTGTTAGTTCATTAGTTCCAGAGTTTTCTGTATATATTGAATTACTTATAATCTGATTTTTTGAATCACTATAGTTTAACAAATACAAATTGCCTTTTGAATCGAAGGTGAAACTATTTTTATTTGTAGTAACTGGAGTTACATTTGCCGGATTAAGATTTTTAAATGATGAAGTTGGATAAAATTCATATTCTGTGTTAGAAATGACTTTATACAAAACATACAATTCCTGCTTTACTTTATTCATTTTAAGAGAAATTGCTTGTGTTGTACTTCCCGGCACAAATGCAGTTTCATTAAGAGCAGACAGAGAAGAAACATCGGCAAAGGCGGCGTAGATAATTCCGTCTGGGACAAGAGCCGGATTGGCCGGAGTAAATTTTGCAAAGGCAATGAGTACCAGATTCTCATTCTGAGAAAGCTTCATATTTCCGGATAGACTTATCTGATTTGCGTTTGTATCGATTGAAATTCCTGAGGTCTGAGCGGTTGAAGTGGAAGTAGCCCAGGCAGCATAGCCTTCGTTATCAGCATTAGCCTTAGCAAGGAAGGCTGAATAATCAGCAAAGTCACAGGAACCGGCGATAAATCTTTTGTAAAAATCTTCTATTTCGGCAGAGCCCTTCTTAAAGGCAAAAACCTCAATACTTACAGTTTGGGCAGGAAGAGCTTCGGCATTCTTAAAGCCCAGTGTAATAGAAACAGGATAATCCTTGTAATAATTTATTGTTTTTATTGTGATTCTGTTGCTGCCGCGTTTTACTGTAATTTCATCTGATTTTCCTTTGAAAACTTTTGTTTTACTGCTCTGTCCGTCTGTAAAGTTTCTTACTTTATAAATTATAACTTCGGCAGAAAGCTTTTTTCCAACAGGAATGCGTTCAAAGGTTATTTCTTTTGAAGAAGGATTTGCGGCTGGAATTGAAATTGATTTTTTGGAAGAATAAGCACCCTTCAGATTTACTTCAACCAGGCAGTTGACCTGTTCGCCCTCTGCGACATCGCGGGCAGAAGCCGTTCTTGAGGTTACAGCTTGAAGAAGTTCTGAACTCAGCTCTAAGGCGACATCTGCAGACTGATTTTCAGCTGCATCATCGAGCATACTACAAGAAGAAAAAAGAAAGGCCAGCAAAAGGCCTGCCATAAGGAAAAGATGCTTTTTCATTACAATCCTCCCAATTACTATAATTGTTTATTTTAACATAATTTGGAAAAGATGTAAAAGAAATTACTAAAAAATGGCAGAAGTCTGTGTCTGAAATTACACCCTGTGCATTGGTTGCGGTTGTAATTTTTCCGTTCACATTTTTAATCTCGCACCGCAACCGACAGTTTCGCTGCGCAAAACTGTCATTTTAAACTCGATGCATCGCTGAAAAGACTTTTTCGTTCATGATGTTGATTTCTACGCCCATTTCTTCGGCGAGAGT
>JAEEGJ010013581.1_pt1 | contig 19673 bp, 17 predicted proteins | sample 8958761 | NCBI WGS metagenome assembly JAEEGJ01 (sample SAMN16246546, study PRJNA631951) | gut metagenome | biome: gut microbiome; feature: rumen; material: RS-attached | host: Bos | place: Iran: Karaj | collected 2018-10 | reverse complement strand
AGGACCTGAAGGCGATCATCGAAGATACCAGGACCAGATACGGTAACATGTCTGTTCTTGGTCTGCACGGGGAATCCCTTGGCGCGGCTACTTCGGTGACGGTACTTAAGTATAAGCCGGAGGTGGATTTTGTGGTTGCGGACTGCGGCTTTTCGGATATAGAGAATGTGCTCAGAAAGGCTTACACCGATAATCATGTTCCGGCCTTTTTCGTTGATGTGGCCAATGTGACCGGCAAGATGCGCTATCACTATTCACTGCTTGAAATGCGTCCCGTGGATTCACTTGATGATAATCAGATCCCCATACTTTTCATACACGGGTCTGATGATACATTTATTGTTCCTGACAATTCCAGGACCATGTCTGAGAGAACGGCAGGTTACAGCGAGGTGCATCTGATAGAAGGTGCCGGTCATGCGGCCTCAATACTTACGGCTCCCGATGACTACATAAAGTATGTGAGAGATTTTTTAAACGGACATACCTGAACAGGCAAAATGAAAGGATGCGGAATGATCACTGAAGAAAACCGGATCATGGTTGATGAATTCCGAAAAAAATATGTGGAAAATATGGAGGAGCTTAAGCGATGGAACGACAGGCTCTTTGACGATGTTCCCGAGAAGGAATGGATAAAGCTGCTTCTTGAGCGTTCCGAATCCATTCGGGCCATCTATTCGGAAAATGAAGAATTGCTTAAGCATTTTGAGAAATTACTGCCCGAAAAAAACGGACCTGTAGATGAGGAAACAGCATTTATCCTGACTGAGCTTGTCCAGAATCTGTTTAAAAACGGTATAGATGATATATCACTCATAGTCAGGCTGTGCAGGCTGTCTTTATCATATTTTGAGGGCACAGGTGATTATGATAAGCGTATCATCCTGAATTCCGTACTTGGAAATGAACTGTCGATATTTTACAGGCTGATAAAGGATCACTCGGAAGTCAGCAATGCGCTGGAGTCATATCGAAGGATTCAGAGCCTTTCCGATCATTTTTTGGAATTAAAAGATGCGGGATCCAGATCGGCTTTGGTTTATTCTTACAGGAATCTTTTGATGTTCACAGGCCACTTCAGATACGGCAAACTGTCTGACTGCGACAGGATTTTTACGGAATCGGTGGCTTTTTTGAAAAGTGACCCTGTTACCTTAGCGGCAGAAGAAGATGAACAATTTGGAGCTGTTGTTTCCGAAGCATTATCAGAGATATATTCTACTTTTATATCCTGCATCATGTCATTCTATCCGGATGCGTCTGATAAATCCGAAATACTTGATAAATTCGTAAACGGAAAATATTCGGAAGCGGACTTTTCGGATATTCTTGATCCTGGCTCATCCGAGCTTTTATCTGTGCTCACCGGTGCTATTTCCGAGACGGTCTGGCTTGATGATAATATCAAGTGGCTCAGGGACAATGCTCCGGTGCTTGACTATTCCGGAGAGGATATAGAAGCTCAGATGGGAAGCTTTCTGGAATTTAACAGCAGAAGCGGCATGATACTTGAATTTTTGCTGACATCGGATCTTCCTGAGGATATAAAACATTCGTATGCTTCAAAGATAATTCCTGTAATGAAAAAAATGTTTGCGGAGATGCCGTATACATTTCTTACGGAAATGATGAATTCCATGATAGCCGAATGGTTCTATGTGGCTGAACCGTTCATGGAGATCGATTCGGAAAAGCGTACACTGCTGATCGATCTTCTTATCAGGAGACAGCCGGTTACATACATCCACAGCCTTATGGTTCGAGAGATCATCCAATTGATCGGTGAAAAGATCATTTCAACCAAACCGGAGCTGCTTGGAGGTGTATGAGGTTTTCCGGACGGACCGGCTGTACAGGAGCATGCGGAGGAGGTTCTGTATTTTCTTTCACAGTGCGGACTTGTACATGATGTTGGCAAATGCATTATCACGGATGTGATAAACAGACAGAATCGTCCTCTTACGGATGATGAGTTTTCACTTATCAAATATCATCCTCTGCTTGGGGCGGAAATGGCTGACATATCGGCGCTTGCTCCCTACAAGGATATTATTGTCGGTCATCATAAAAGCTATGACGGAAAGAGCGGATATCCGCTTCAGTTTGATAATACGGCTTCATCACTCAGGTTTGTTATAGATCTTGTTTCCATAGCCGACTCGATAGATGCGGCAACTGATGTCCTTGGCCGTAATTATACAAAGGGTAAGGATTTTGACCTGCTTTTTTCAGAACTCAGGGCAGGGGCCGGAACAAGATATAATCCTGATATAGTAAGGATCATTGAGGAAGATGAGAAGCTCTATGATTCCCTGTCAAGACTTACCACTGAAGGAAGATTTAAGGTGTACCGTGAAGCATACAGAGAAATACTCAGAAGGAAATAGCGGTATGTCTTCCGTTAAGATGGGATAAATAAAATACTTTTTTGAAAAGGAGAATGATATGGAAAGAGTTGAGAAGTTCTTAAAGGAAGCCGGAACGTATTACCTTGCAACTGTAGACGGAGACCAGCCCAGAGTAAGGCCTTTCGGTACGGTCAACAATTTTGAAGGAAAGCTTTATATCCAGACCGGAAAGTCCAAGGATGTATCAAAGCAGCTTCACGCAAATCCCAAGGCAGAAATATGTGCATTCAAGGACGGAGACTGGATACGTATCGCCTGTGAGCTTGTTGAGGATGACAGAAGGCAGGCTCGTGCCTCGATGCTGGATGCATATCCTAACCTCAGAGGAATGTATTCAGAGGATGACGGTAATACCGAAGTTTTTTACATGAAGGATGCAACTGCAACAATTGCTTCATTTACCAAGGCACCCGAGGTTATTAAGTTCTGACAGTGAGGGGGCTTGAGCTCCTGCTATATGTTAAATTCCAATATTACTCTCCGGCATTTGGACAGATAACTGCTTGATGCCGGAGATGTATCATGTCCGGAGAGTACATTATGGTTAAAGTCAGCGATTCACTGATCATAAACGGAAAAACAGTAAAGAACAGGCTCACAGTGGCACCCACCGTCAAATTCGACATGGCAGGTGATGATGGACTTGTTACACCCGAGCATGTGAAGCATTATACAGACAGAGCAAAAGGCGGCTTCGGTCTTATATGTGTTGAAGCAACGGCTGTCACTTCAGACGGAAGATTCGCTCCGAATCATCTCGGTTTATGGGATGATGCACAGACTGAGGGTCATAAAGCCATTACAGAAGCCTGCCATAAGGAAGGTGCAGTGGTTCTGATACAGCTTAACCATACCGGAAATACCGCAAATCCTTTGTTTGGGCAGGCCAAAGGGCCATCGGCTGTTGACACGTGGAATGGCAATCATTCTAAGGCGATGACCACAGATGAGATCCATTCCATGCAGGAAAAATATATATCTGCCGCAAAAAGGGCAATGAATGCCGGGTATGACGGCATTCAGCTTCACGGATGCCATGGTTATCTGATCAATCAGTTTGTTTCTCCAAAGACTAATTTAAGGACCGATGAATACGGGCTGGATAAATCACTTTTTGGTTTTGAGATAATAAAAGGTATAAGAGAGTTATGCGGTAATGACTTTATCATCTCTGTCAGGACTCCGGGCGCAGAACCTGATATCAGTAATGCACTTTATATTGCAAACAGGTATGTTGAAGCCGGGTGTGATTATCTGCAGATCTCTCATGGAATTGACAGCTTCGGAAATGTCAGGAAACCGTCTGATGCTCCATACAGCGATCTGTGTGCACTGGGAGTTAATTTTAAACAATCGTATACGGGCAATGTTCCTGTATCGTGTGTCGGTGGCCTTATGACGCCTGAACTTGTAAGGTATATAATAGAAAATGATCTGTGCGACACTGTTGATCTTGCAAGAGGAGCACTGGCCGACCCCTCATATGCGGCTGCTATCCTTGATGGCAGTGAATATGTGAAGTGCTTTGAATGTAAAGCATGTCAGTACGGCCCCGGAACTGGGCATAACTGTCCTGCAGCGATAAGGCGCGGGGATCACCCGTACAGATAGAAGATGTTTTTGACTGATTTATGGAAGAAGGTGAATGACTGATGAATCCTATACCGGAGATACCTGATCCGGAAAGGTATACTGAAAGCCTTTTTAAAGATTCCGGGTTTATTAAGCTTGAAACGGATGACATTTTTGATATATGCATGCAGTATCCGCTTCTTGGAATGGATAATGCGGAAGATGACTGCTTTGTCAGGAAGGAAGTTTACGAGCTTCTGAAAACGGCTGCAGGAAATCTGCCAAAGGGATATCGCTTCAGACTTCTGGATGCGTGGCGTCCCTTTGCACTCCAGAAGGAGTTATATGAAGATTATTCCAAGGATATAACGGATCAGTTTGGACTTGAAGGCAGACCTGAAGAGGAGAGAAATGCTTTTATCAGAAAATTTGTCTCCGATCCGGTTCCTGATACTGAGGTTCCGCCGGTACATACAACGGGCGGTGCGGTGGATATTACCATAATCGGTCCTGATGGTGCTGAACTTGATATGGGATCCGGATTCGACGAATTTTCAGACAGGACATATACTGCATTCTATGAAACTTCGGGTAATGAGATCGTAAAAAACAATAGACGGCTATTATATAGTATAATGACGGATGCCGGCTTTACGAACCTTCCCTCCGAATGGTGGCATTATGACTTCGGAGACAGGTTCTGGGCATACTACAACAGGAAGCCCGCATTATACAGAGGAGTATTTACCAGAGACGGACTGGTAAGGTGAACGCAGGAACCGTTCCCCCGTTCACAGGGAGTAAGGGAAGATGAATAACTCGGATAAGAATAAGAAAACAAATATCAATTCGAAGATCACCTGGACAGCCACAGCGATGTGCTTCCTTGTTGCAGTGATCATCATAATATCGGGATACGTGTTCATGCTGGTGACGGATCCGAATTACGGGTTCAGGGATTTTGTCGACAGTGTCGTGGGAAATCTGATCGGTGTGCTTGCAGGCTTCTGTGTATTTGATATTCTGTACAACAAGCTCACACAGGATGCATACGCCAGGGAGACATCACAGCAGATCGCAAAGACACTGATGGGTGATCCTGAGACAATGGATGCATTCAGTGAGGAGGATAAGAAAGCATTCTTAAAATCCACACTGGTTTCAATGCTCAGGGATGATGATGCGGTGGATCTGCTCACCACGAATATGGGTAAGTATTTTGACGGAGCAAAGTCTGCCAGGATTAGGAAGGCCTTCGATTACATCATCACTATTGAAGATAAACTTACACCGGCCTATGAGACTTATGATTTTCCCGGACTGAAAGAGAACAGGTATTTTCTCCTTGATGAGGAATTCAAATTTACCGTGAAGTATCTGTCGGGCAATGATGCTAATTTTTCCGGAGATTATGTATGCCTTGGTTTTGCATATGATAAGAGAAGCCTTGATTCAGGTCTTCTTGAAGACGGCAAGGACGCAGACTTTTCGAAATGTATCTTTAACGAGGATCTTGTTGTAACTCCTGAAGCCATTAAGTATATCAACAGCATTCCAAATGATGAGGTTACCGCTGTGATCAACGATCTCTTTGTCCCGACTCTCTGGGTTGACGGTGACGGCGGAAGAGAAGAGGATCTCGTAGAGGTTGAGAGGAAGCAGAACGGACTTATATTCAAGTTCAAGCTTGAATATGATAAGACCCGGATGGAGCATGACGTTAGAATATACTTTAAGATGCCAAGGCTCTGGGATCACATCTTCGAAGTTACTCTTGTCGATCCCACCAAGAATCCTCATATCAAGCTTAAGTATAAATCCGACATGGATGTCACAATGTATTCCTACCTTAACAAGGAAGACCAGTCCAATGCCGGAGCATTCGTAAAGAGAGCGGATCTGTATGAGATATCCATCAAGGATGAATGGGTATATCCCAAGAGCGGAGCGCTCTTCCATATAAGAAGAAAGAAATGATAATAACCCCTGCAGAGCAGTTTCTGCAGGGGTTATTTTTTGTTCCAAATGTTTCATGAGCGTATGTATTATTTCTTTTCCTCGGTTACAAGCTTTCCGGCCCACTCAATGGCATCGTCTATATGGGGTCTGAAGTTGTCCTTTCCGATGAGATCTACGAATCCGCTCTTTTTCATTGCTGTCATGGGCTGTTCATTGACGTGGGAGAATACAAGCTGTATTCCGGCGTTCTTACATCTCTTATTGAATTCTTCGAGAGTGTGCATTGCCGAAGCATCAACTGCGGGAACGCCTCTCATTCTCATGATGATGACCCTGGTGTGTTCACTGAAGTCGATGGCTGCGATCTGTTCGGTGGCTCCGAAGAACATGGGGCCGGATATCTCATATACACGTACATTTTTCGGGATGGGCTTAAGGTTCATTCCGTCCGGATCCTCCTCAGGGTCGTATGCTTTCCAGCCGGTGATCTGAGTCTCGTCGCTCATGCGCTTCATGAACAGTATCAGAGCAAGTGCCATACCAATCTCTATTGCGATAACAAGGTCGAATGCCACAGTAAGGACAAAGGTTGTGACAAGGACGATTATATCGCTCTTGGGTGCTGTTTTGCACAGATGCACGAAGGTTCTCCACTGGCACATGTTATATGCAACGATAAAGAGTATCGCAGCGATGGTGGGCATGGGTATAAGCGCTGCATAGGGCATGAGGATCACAAGTACCAGTACAAGAACAATGGAGTGAACTATTCCGGCAACGGGAGTGCGTCCGCCGTTTTTGATATTGGCTGCAGTTCTTGCGATTGCACCTGTTGCGGGGATTCCTCCGAAAAGGGCGGATCCGATGTTGCCGAATCCCTGTGCTATGAGTTCCATGTTGGAACGGTGATGTGAATTGATCATTGAATCAGCGACCACACAGGAGAGCAGGGATTCGATGGCTGCGAGTATGGCGATGGTGAATCCGTCGGATGCCACACTTCTTATGGCGTTAAAGCTCAGCTGTGGCATGTGGAATGTAGGGAGCTGATTGCTGATGATATAGAGATTCCCAATGGTGTTCACAGGAATTCCTGAGAACCTGACTATCAGTATTCCCACGATGACAGCTATGAGCGAGCCCGGAATCTTGTCACTTATCTTAGGCCATACTATGAGTATTGCGAGGCTTATGGCGCCTACCAGCAGAGCATAGAGATTGATGGAACCGAAATTCTTAACAACGGCTTCAACCTTTTCCATGGTCTCTATGGTGACGGTTCCTTCAGGATAGGTAAGCCCGAAGAAATCCTTGAGCTGACCTATGAGTATTGTCACTGCGATCCCTGCCGTAAATCCGGTGGTTATGGTATAGGGAATGAACTTGATAAGCCCTCCCAGGCGGAAGACTCCCATGAGTATGAGAAGGATACCGGCGATTATGGTTGCCAGCATCAGTCCCTCCATGCCGCTCCTTGCAACAATGCCTGCCACGATGGTGGCAAATGCCGCTGTGGGACCTGCGATCTGGACACGGCTTCCTCCAAGGAATGAGATGATAAAGCCGGCCACAATGGCAGTGTAGAGTCCCTCCTCCGGACGTACGCCTGATGCAAGCGCAAGGGCTATTGAAAGGGGAAGTGCTATGATGGCAACAATGATACCGCTTATAACGTCTGTAGCGAACTGCTTTCCGTTATAATGCTTCATTGTGCTGAAGAGCATGGGTTTGATCTTATCGGGATGCATGTTTTTTTCCTCTATTATTGAAGAGATTTTTACACAAACTTTCTGTAGTATAGCACCATAGTATAAAAGTGTGTATCATTTTTTCACTAATTTACGGAAAAATGTGACGGAATACTTTTCCCTGAAATAAAAAGCCGGCCCCATAATGGAGCCGGCCTGGTGCGCTGAGGCTTTCAGATGCCTGCTGCACGGATGAGCAGGTAAGCGCCGGGTCAGGAGATAAAAGTGATCTGGAATTACTGTACGACTATATTGTACACAGGGGACTGACCTATCGTATCATCACCGCCTGTTATGACAACTTCATATTCGCCTGCAGGGAGAAGCACGGTTGATGTATAGGTCTTGATCTTGCCGTCTCCCATATCACTTGCACACGCGATCTCACCGTTTTTGTCAACAAGCGATGCGCGGTAGAAACCGTCGGCATTTGTCATTACAACTATAAGAGTGACTTCCTTTTCTTCTTCGATTGTAAAATATCCTGTTTCAAAATCCTCTTCGGTAACTTCATAGGTTCCGTTCATTGTGAAGATCGCAGCAGGTCTTGCGGTGAGAGTTATTATGATACCGCCGATGAACATTACTCCGGCAAGGATACCTGCTGTGATATACCTGGTCGCTTTATGTCCTTCGGGATTGATGAGCATCATACCTGTCACTATGATGATGGGAGCGATACATCCAAGTATCAGATATGCGCCCACACTCTGGAGAGTTACTCCCATTTCGGCTGCCGCTTCGATCTGTTCGGGATCGAAGCTGGTATATGAAAGAGTAACGCTGAAACCGTTCAATAAGCAGTGCATCATCATGGAAAGAAGGATATTGTTCTTCTTTACCACTACGTATGCAAGGATCATACCGACTATAAATGTGAAGGGGCCTCTGAGGATTGACAGGTGGTTTATTGAAAAGAACAGACCTACAAGTGCTATGGCTGCCCATTCATGCTTGAAGGAACGGAATGTGGAAAGAATGGCGCCCCTGTATATCGACTCCTCACATATGCCGGGAAGAATGGCAACTACAATGAGGGTGGTGATATAGCTCATGCTGCCGTCGTAGAGGAATCCTCCGAGCTCAGCGGCTTCCTGATAGGATTCAGGAACGATGACTGCCATGATCAGCACTGATAAGATTGAGATCAGATATCCTCCGATGAGAAGCAGGATGCATCCGAAGAAATCCCTGATGCTTATCTTCTTCATGGGAAATACTTCACGTATCTTAACCTTTCTTATGACACAGAACAGTACGGCTATCCCGGCAAGGAGCAGCTCTGTGAGCACCAGTCCGGGAATGCCCCAGTTCAGCTGCATCCAGGCGCATACCGTGACGAAAACGGCCATTACAAAGCCGAAGAGTACAAAGCCCATCCAGGGCTTAAGTCTTTCCTGATCAGTTAGTTTTTGCATGATTATTCTCCTCTTTATTCGTGTATCTTACGTTCTTCCTGCAGTTTCTTTATGATTTCGTGTTTTTTCCCCATCTGTATGAATATCGCGATTGCAATCCCGAGATTGAGGAAACTCACAAGACTGACCGGATTAAAGCGTCCGGAGATCATAAACGATATGAATACGCAAATGTTGTAGATAAAAGCCAGCAGATTGATGATGGCCAGCGGCAGGAGATAGGAACACAGCATTTTCTCGTATTCGATCTTGGAGTCGAGATCGGAATAAACTTCCGGCTCGGTCCCGTTATCCTCATATCGCATATAGAGGACGGTGTGGCCCGGGTATGATACATGGGCTACATTGCGTATCTCCATTTCCTCCATGAACTGCAGGAATTCCCTGGCCTTATCGGAATCCCAGCTTCCCTTGAACAGGAATTCCCTGTATTTATACTTTCCGGGTTCGATGTCTTCAAATTCGAAGGTCAGCCTCCCCGCATGGACAAGACCGTATCCATGGTCCGCCATTTCGTTGATCCATTGTTCTTCCTTGGGGAGCTGCCATATCCAGAACCATTTTGTAAATGTTGTCCTCATATTCAGTTTCCCTCCAGGAGCTTCTTTCCGTTTTCAACCAGTTCGGAAAGCCGTAGGAGCTCTTCCTTCAAAACTGTTTTTCCTGAAGCTGTCAGTACGTATTCTTTTTTTCTGCTTTCGGGATTCTCGGGGAGAGCATCTATCCACCCCTTGCTTTCAAGTGTGTTAAGTGCGCCGTACAGGGTTCCTGCCGCCAGCTTGACTCTTCCCTTTGAAAGCTCGTCCACATTCTGGATTATCCCGTACCCGTGGAGCGGGTGCTGCAGAGAAAGCAATATGTAGTAGACCGCCTCGGTAAGTGCCTGTTGCTGCATATACTTACCTCTCTTGTATATCGCTGTTCGTTATATCGCTGCACGTTATATCGGCGTCCGATATATCGTAATTCGAGTATATCGGACGCCGATATACTTGTCAACATAATTTTTTACAGCTTCCCTTTTGACTCCATCCCGGGGAGAATGTGGTAAAATCGAAGCAGATTCATTGCATTTTCGTGAAAGGATGAATTGCTGATACCAATGAAGAATCTTCTAAAAAAATTCAGTGACTATGCGTATGACCCTTCGATTGATATAAAGGAAAGGACATTTACTGTTTTTTCTGCGGTGGTCCTGATCGCGCTTTTTGCGGCCGTTCCCTGCGGACTGATCATGCGTGAGCCTTTATCGGCAACGGTTGCTACTGTCTTTGGGGCCTTTGCCTTTTCGCTATATGTTCTGTATTCATTCAAGACCCGCAGTATTTCCAAAGCCAAGATAGTGATATCTGTGGTCCTTGTCTTTATCTTTCTCCCTGCGATGCTCTTTACAAATGGCGGGATATATGGCGGAGCACCCATATGGCTTCTTCTCGGTACCATATATATATCAATGATACTTGAGGGCAGGCTTAAGGTGGTCATGCTGTTATGTGAAGCGGCGGTAATGACTCTTATCTGGATAGTCTCATACATGTTCCCTTCGCTGAATACGGAATACTCAAGAGAAGGCAATTATCTTGATACCATCTTCGGGCTCTTTATAGTCAGTGTGATCGTCTATATCATGTTCACATTTCAGAACAATGTGCTCCGCAGGGAAGAGGAAAGTAAGAACCTGCACAGACTGTTCGATCAGACCACCAAGGCCCTCGTCAATTCCATTGAGATGAAGGATAAATACACACAGGGACACTCTGCAAGAGTTGCGGAATACTCCGCAAAGTTAGCTCGGATGAGCGGCAAGAGTGAGGCCGAATGTGAGGAGATCTATTATGTTGCGCTTCTGCACGATGTGGGAAAGATAGGGATTGACGGCATGATACTCAATAAGCCCGGAAAGCTCACTGAAGAAGAATACAGATCAATCAGGGAGCATACCGTTCTGGGTGCAAAGATACTGTCCTGTATCACGGAATATCCTTTCCTCAGCATAGGAGCTCAGTATCATCACGAAAGATATGACGGTAAAGGATATCCGGAAGGGTTAAAGGGAACGGATATACCCGAGGTTGCCAGGATCATAGCGGTTGCCGAGGCATATGATTCCATGTCATCCAGAACCAGTTATCGCGATCCGCTGCCTCAGCAGAAAGTACGTGAGGAACTTATCGAAGGTACCGGAACCCAGTTCGATCCTGAATATGCCAAGATCATGCTCCATCTGATAGATCTTGATACCGAATATGAAATGAAGGAGAGGGAGGATACGGACAGATTTGCCGGTAAGGAGGATCTGACGATAGGTGCCCACAGGGAAAATGTATCGGAGGGAATCTTCATAACTCCGTATATGACTACCGTTCATATGAGGGTCACTCTTGACACCAGATCGCTGGGACATACTCCAATGCCATCCATTGTTATCTATGACTCTCTTGACGGAAGATATCATTCGGATGAACGGAGTATTGAAGAGCTGCTGTATTACGAATATTGCGAGATCTTTTTTGACGGAAGGATAGCGGATAAGGGCTCGAGAAAGCTGGTGTCCAAGGTTGCCACTGTCCTTTCATCCGATGCCATGGGGCCCGGTGAATACAGGATCGAAGCCGTTAAGATCCGGGATCATGTGCTGTTCAGGATAACCGGAAGAGAGATCGCGATGGAAGTGACTATCGCTCTGCCTGACAATTCCAGGTATGTATATATGGGTCTTACAGGAGAAGCATGCCGTATATCCGATGTAAGGATCGAGAGGGCAGAAAAGCCCAGAGAGCCCGGATTTATCCCCAGGATTGCAGAAGAGATCACGTATATCGATGTACCTGCAGGCGACGTGCCCAATGTCCAGATCGACGGATACCGCACCGATTGCACCGACGGCATCAGGGTGGACAGCAGCATGAGGATAAGCTTCCATGCCAAGAGCCTTCCCACTGCAAGGCTTGTATGGCATTGCCCCTTCTTTGTGATCTTCTCGTCGGATAACGGCAAGATCGGCGGTGAGAACTATGTGGAATATTCGCTGCTAAGACTTGATGGTGAAACCTGGGAATCGGGAAGTGTTGCAGATAACGATCTTATAGTGGACAGGATGAAGTTTAATGGCTGGGAAGAGTGGAAGCGGTTCAACAAAGAGGGATATGATTGCACTGTTGCATTGGAGCGGGATAACAGGAAGATCGTGTTCATGACAAGTAACGGAGGAATATCCATCAAGAATACTACAGTGATAAACACAGATGTAAAGGATATATATGTGGCTCTTACCGGAGACCAGTGTGCACTGACCAATATAAGGATCGAGAGATGATACGGTAAGAAAAACCTGCAGCCGGAGATATAACGGATGCAGGTTTTTTAATATTCATGAAAAATACCCTTGACAGGTTAGTGTAATCTAACTATAATTACTCACGGTTAGTAAGTGCTAACTATTATTTTTACAGGATGGTTAGATAACACTAACCGTTTTCTTTGGGACTGGGTTAGAAAACGCTAACTAATCCCGGCATGCACAGTGTTTGGAAGAAAAGAGTATGAAGATGAATCTTAATGAAGCCGAAACAGGACTTGAGTACGTTATCACAAAAATAGACACCGAGGGTGATGATGAGATGGAAAGCTTTCTCTTTTCACTGGGATGCTACAGCGGAGAGAAGATCACTGTAGTGGATAAGAAGAGGAATCTGGTGGTATCCATAAAGGATGCCCGCTATAACATCGACCCTGAACTTGCTTCGGCGATACATATCCTGAAGCCATACTTTAATGATTGATCCGCAGGGGCTGTCGCATTCTGCAATGCTTAAAACCGGCAGTTTTCCGGCGAATAAATGAAGCGAAGATATATAGAGAATGTCTTTCGTTTAAAAAATAGGAGGAGTATAGGAAATGAGGATCGCATTAACGGGTAATCCCAACAGCGGCAAAACCACAATGTACAATGCCCTGACGGGAAGAAACGAGAAGATCGGCAACTGGGCAGGAGTTACGGTCGACAGAAAGGAAAGCCGCATCAAGGATAAATACAATGAGAGCGGCAAGGAGCTCATCGCTGTGGATCTTCCGGGAGCATATTCAATGTCTCCTTTTACGTCTGAAGAGAGCATCACAAGCAGCTATGTCAAGAATGAGCATCCCGATGCCATCATTAATATTGTTGATGCAACCAATCTGAGCAGAAGTCTTTTCTTCACAACCCAGCTTCTTGAACTCGGAATTCCCGTAGTTGTCGCACTTAATAAAACGGATGTCAACGACAAAAAGGGCAACAAGATCGATGAGGCCAAGCTTTCTGCAAAGCTCGGATGTCCTGTTATCAAGACCGTGTCGACTTCCGAAAAGGGAATAAAGGATGCGGTAAGCGCTGCTGCAGCACTTGAAGGAAAGGGACAGAATGCGCCTTACCATCAGGGTGATGTAGATATCTCCAGCAAGGAAGCGGTTGAAAGCGCTGACCGCAAGAGGTTTGATTTCGTTAATGCGATCGTTAAGGATGTTGAGGTAAGAAAGACTCTTACCAAGGATAAGACTAAGGGTGATGCGATCGATAAGGTTGTAACCAATCCCATCCTCGGACTGCTGATATTTGCAGCCATAATGTTCGTTGTCTTCTACATAAGCCAGACTACAGTAGGAACCTGGCTTGCAGACATTCTTGTGGGATGGATCGAGACATTCCAGGAATGGGCCGGAGAACAGCTTGGCGATGCCAACCCTCTTCTGTATGCGCTTCTTATTGATGGTGTCATCGGCGGTGTCGGTGCTGTTGTTGGATTCCTTCCTCTGGTCATGGTCATGTATTTCCTCATCGCACTCCTTGAGGACTGCGGATATATGGCAAGAGCCACCGTTGTGCTGGATCCAATCTTTAAGAAGGTTGGCCTTTCCGGAAAATCCGTCATCCCCATGATAATCGGTACGGGATGCGGAATTCCCGCGATAATGGCCTGCAGGACCATCAAGAACGAGCGTGAGCGCAGAAGTACCGCAATGCTTGCAACATTTATGCCCTGCGGCGCCAAGCTTCCTGTCATCGCTCTTTTTGCGGGAGCCTTCTTCCCCGATTCCACATGGGTAAGCTTTGTGTGCTATGTTCTCGGAATCGTGCTTGTGCTTCTCGGAGCACTTCTCATCAAGGCCATAACCGGTATGAAGTACCGTAAGAGCTTCTTCATAATCGAGCTTCCCGAATACAAGGTTCCCAGCCTCGGATTTGCTTTTAAGAGCATGCTCGAGCGCGGTAAGGCCTATATCGTCAAGGCAGGTACGGTTATCCTTGTATGTAATACCGTTGTGCAGATCATGCAGTCATTCAACTGGCAGTTTGAAGCGGTTGAGGAGGGACTTGAAAGCACATCGATACTTGCGAGCGTTGCAAATCCCTTCGCAGTTCTTCTGGTTCCTGTCGTCGGTATTGTTTCCTGGCAGCTTGCTGCAGCAGCAATCACAGGATTTATTGCCAAGGAGAATGTTGTCGGTACCATCGCTACATGCTTTGCGATAACCAATTTCATCGATACAGAGGAACTTGAGCTTGTGGGAGAGGGTAATGCCGTTGCAGCGGTCATGGGAATAACCAAGGTTGCGGCTCTTGCATATCTTATGTTTAATCTCTATACACCTCCCTGCTTTGCAGCTCTCGGAGCGATGAATTCAGAGATGAAATCGGCCAAGTGGCTATGGGGTGCCATCGGACTGCAGCTTGCTACGGGATTTACCGTAGGATTCCTCGTATATCAGATTGGAACGATCATTACCACCGGTTCGATAGGAGCAGGTTTCGTCGGAGGACTTATAGCTGTCATCTGCTTTGCTGCAATCATCACTCTTATCATCCGCAGCAATCACAGGAAGATGGCTCTTGAGTATAAGCTCAGCTGATCATGTGCGGGGGCAGTTTCCACGTTACAATCCTTTCCCCCTGGTGATATAATACTAATCCCGGGAACTGTCCCTGTGTGTGTTTTGAGTTTTGGAGAAGCAAAAGATGGGTTCTGCCATTGCCAATACAGTCATAATACTTGTACTTGCAGCATCGCTTACTGCAGCCTGCCTGTATATATACAGGGAAAAAAAGAAAGGCAGACACTGTATAGGGTGCCCCATGGCAGGCAGCTGTCCAAGGCATTCGGCCTGCAGAAATGATCTTAAAGCTTCAGCGGAACGTGGTTCAAAAGATTTAACAAAGTAAGATATGATCCAAAAAGGAACGGATCCGGACATCCGGTGATAAAGATGGAATGGTCCGTTCCGATTTTTCGAAAATAGGTTAGCATATGCTAACGTAGGTCACGGAGGGGACGGTTCCCTCATCTATATACCAAACACGTCAGCCAATCTTACAAACCTTACAAAACCTTACAAAATTAACCCTTCGTATGATCAATCCTTAAATACGTAATAGAAGTACAAAAGCGAGGGAACCGTCCCCTCGTTTTTATTTTTTTTATGAACAGAGGCATATATGAGTTCAGTGATATCGAATGCAGTGATAATCCTTTTGCTTGCAGTCATTTTGTTTTTCTCCGTAAAGAGCACGATAGCCCATTTTAAGGGTCAGGGATCGTGCTGCGGCGGAGGCGGCAGTGATGTTAAGACAAAGCCTAAGAAGCTGAAGAATATTATTGCCACAAGAGTGGTAAGGATAGAAGGAATGCACTGTGAACATTGTTACACAAGGGTATCCAATCTTCTCAATTCAATGGATGGTGTAAGCGCCGTAGTAAAGGGCAGGAAGGGTATTGCGGTTGTGCGGATGGAGAAGCTTCACAGCGATGAGGAGATAGAACAGGCTATTACGGATATGGGCTACAGCGTCTTGTCCATAAGCGGTAAGTAAAAGCGTCTGCCGGATACTGGACATGAGGGGATAGGGATGAGGAATTCTAATTCGTCGGAGGATTATCTGAAATGCATTCTTGTTCTTAAGGAGAAAAAAGGTCAGGTCAGATCGATAGACGTGGCAAGGGAACTGGGAGTTACAAAGCCGAGTGTGAGTAACGCCATGAAAAAACTGCGTAAAGAGAACATGCTGACCTTTGATGAGGATGGATTCATTCATTTATCTGATGAGGGCAGAAGAACAGCTGAGGAGATCCATGATAAGCACCTTCTTATCACAAAGGTGCTGATGAGGATAGGCGTAAGCGAGCAGACTGCTTTAAAAGAAGCATGCATGATAGAGCACGTGATAAGTGAAGAGACCTATAAATGTCTTCGCGACTTTCATTCCGGTAACAAGCCGAAAGCCGGCTGATAATAAATGAAGTTACAGATGCTCTTAAACGATGCAGAGTCTGATGGAGATGTAAAGGTACCGGAGAATCTCTTCCGGTAATAAAAATGAAAGGAAATAACACAATGAAAAAACTTGTATTGATCAGACATGGTGAGAGTGAATGGAATAAGCTTAATCTTTTCACGGGATGGATGGACGTGGATCTCAGCGAAAAGGGAGTGGAAGAGGCTAAACTTGCCGGAAAGACTCTTAAGGATGAGGGCTATGATTTTGATATATGCTATACATCCTATCTTAAGAGAGCGATACATACACTTAACATCACTCTGGATACTATGGACAGGGCGTGGCTTCCCGTTGTGAAGTCATGGAAGCTGAATGAGCGCCACTACGGTGCGCTGCAGGGACTGAACAAATCCGAAACCGCCGAAAAATACGGAGAGGATCAGGTTAAGATATGGAGGCGGTCTTTTGATGTAAAGCCCCCGGAACTGCCTGATGATGACGAAAGAAGTGCGCTTAAACAGCCTATGTACAGGGACGTGGATAAGAGCCTGCTGCCTAAGAACGAGAGCCTTGAGACAACCATCCGGAGAGTTGTTCCCTACTTTGAAGAGGTTATAAGGAAGGACATAATGGATGGCAAAAGGGTCATTATAGCGGCTCACGGCAATTCACTCAGGGCGCTTGTAAAGTATTTTGACAATATGTCTGATGACGAGATCATCGGAGTCAATATCCCTACCGCAGTTCCTCTTGTTTATGAATTCGATGATTACATGAATGTTATAAAGCATTATTACCTGGGGGATGAAGAAGCGCTTAAGGCAAAGATGGAGGCTGTAGCGAATCAGGGTAAGAAGAAATAAGTATCGTTTCTGCCCGGGCGGCGATGACCTGTTCCGTCAGCATGCTGTCCGTAGAACAGTTTTTTGATATAATAAAAGAAATAAGCTTCATCAGATTATATCTTAAACGGGGGATGGAACGGGTATGAGACTTGCAACGCTGTCCGAGAGGGAAATAATAATAACTCTTATCGCTCTGGGTCTTTTGCTTCTGGCGGCATTTGTATGCGGTACGCTTATAGAGATGATCAGGGGACCCAGAGTGGTGGGAGAGATCATAGGAGGAATGGTCATCGGAGGAAGCTGTATGTTCCTGCTTTTTCCGAAACTGTCCGAAAGCATATTCTTTGCCTATCCCGAAGAGGGAAAGGTTCTTAATATCTTCTACCAGCTGGGACTGATCTTTCTTATGTTCCTGTCAGGATACAATACCGATATAAAGGTTGACAGGTCTAACGTAAAGACCATCAGTCTGGTATTCGCCGGAGCGACACTTATCCCCATGGCGGGAAGTATTCCTTTTATGGGTCTGTTTAGGGATGGATTCATCGGAAAGGCCGGAAATGAGCTGTCGTACTCAATGGTGTTTGCCATAGGCGTAGCCATAACATCCATACCCGTTATATCGAAGATCTTTTTTGATATGGGTATAATGAACACCACATTCTCAAATACCGTACTGACTGTATCCACATTTCAGGATCTGTGCCTCTGGGTGCTGCTGAATGTTGCAACACGTATCGCCAGATCCGGCGAGATAGAGCTTGGCGAAATGATCGTGATAGTTCTTGTTACGATCGGATTATTTGCAGTCCTTGCGGTGATATCGCGTCATATCAGACAGATAAAGAGCAGATGGAAGCCGGGTACTTTCTATACCCTAAGCTTTGTAATGCTTCTTATGATGTGCGGTTTCCTGTATATGATCGGTATCAACATCATGTATTCCGCTTTTGTCGCCGGGTATCTTATCAAGGCAGTCTTCGGTACGGAAGAAGTCATTAAGACGCGCATGCATTTTCTGGAAAATATCTCTTTCTCCTTTTTTATCCCTGTATACTTTGCGCTGGTGGGCATACAGCTTAATGTTATAAATGATTTTTCACTGTCCGGATTCCTTATGTTCTTCGGTATCGCATTCGGATTGGAATTTATCGGTACCTGGCTGATGCTTCTGCCATCGGGACTTAAGATGAGTACCAGAATGAACTTCGCGATCACCATGAACGCACGCGGAGGCCCGGGTATCGTGCTGGCCACTGTTGCATATTCATATGATATCATCAGCCTGGATTTTTTCACCGTGCTCATACTGACTACAATGCTCAGCTCTATGATCGCGGGCTACTATCTCAGGTGGCAGCAGAAGAAGGATGCCGAAGTTTTCAATGTACTGTAATCCGGATATGAAAGGATGGACCATTATATGAACACAGTTATCACCGGTCTGATGATACCGTTTATAGGAACGGCTGCAGGTGCGGGATGTGTTTTCTTTTTGAAAAAGGATCTGAAAACGGGGATTCAGAGAGCACTCACCGGATTTGCCGCGGGAGTTATGGTGGCGGCATCCATATGGAGTCTGTTGGTTCCTGCCATGGAAGCGTCGGAGAGTATGGGCAGACTCGCCTTTCTTCCGGCATTTACAGGTTTCTGGTGCGGTATACTTTTCCTGCTGTTTCTTGATCATGTTATCCCGCATATACACAGGAGCATTGAAAAGGCAGATCAGACGGAGGGGCCGAAGAGCAAACTCACAAGAACTGCCATGCTTGTGCTCGCAGTGACACTCCACAACATACCCGAGGGAATGGCTGTAGGAGTGGTGTATGCAGGGCTTGTTAACGGGTCGGGCAGTATTACGGCAGGAGGTGCACTTGCACTTGCTCTTGGTATCGCGATACAGAATTTTCCGGAGGGGGCCATTATATCCATGCCCCTGTATGCGGAGGGGCAGAATAAGCCTAAATCCTTCCTGCTGGGAGTATTGTCCGGTGCTGTTGAACCGGTGTTCGGAGCTCTTACCGTACTGCTTGCGGGATTTGTGGTGCCTGCCATGCCGTACCTTCTTTCCTTTGCCGCAGGCGCGATGCTCTATGTGGTGGTGGAGGAACTGATACCGGAGATGTCAGAGGGAGAACATTCCAATATAGGTGTCATTGCTTTTTCAGTGGGCTTTAGTCTTATGATGGCTCTGGATGTGGCTCTGGGATAAGAGCACTAAAGAGATACTTGATGGTTAAATACAGGCGGGTAGCTGCGTTCCCGGCGTGGCTGCTCGCTTTTTTACGTGTAGATTATAGACAGAGAGACAAGCGAGTGTTATCATATTGTGTTAGCCGAGGCTAACCAATGGGCGAAGCATGGCGTAAGGCTTAATACGCATATCTGTAAAGATATGATGAATTGTTGTAGCGCGATGGAATCTGTGCCGGAATCCCGGGCAGTCAGACGAGAATACTTTAACATCC